>Ga0315291_10000443_pt1 | contig 54494 bp, 41 predicted proteins | sample YL17G12_20_MG_FD_203070 | JGI IMG/M metagenome (GOLD analysis project Ga0315291, IMG submission 203070) | Sediment microbial communities from Yellowstone Lake, YNP, Wyoming, USA - YL17G12_20 | ecosystem: Environmental > Aquatic > Freshwater > Lake > Sediment | place: USA: Wyoming | collected... | reverse complement strand
TTCTTGCGGTAATTTCATCTTTAGCTGAGCCGTTGTGGGCCATATTGCCCTGATGGCCGGTAATGCCGATAATATAATTGGCCAGTAGAAATGCAGCGATTGAACCTAAGGAGAATTCATCCAGACCAGAGCCAAAAAAGTGAAGCATATGGTCGGGTACCCTTGCAGAAAATACGCTCCAGCCTCCCAATGCCGAGACTGCAAGCGGTATCATCATTATTGAAAATGCGAATACGAGAAGTCCCTGTATCACGTTGTTCCAGACCGTTGCTTTAAGCCCTCCCATTATTACATATGCGCCTACAAAGACCGTATAGAACAGGTAAAACCATCCGGTCTTGGTGTAAGATATGTAGGAGCTGATTTCGTCTTTTTTGTACATACTGTCGAGAGCTTTATATCTTTCAACATTTTCGGACGGGAGTTGTTTTGCCTTGTAAAGTTTATTGAGCTGATGATATTCCTGGTACAAATCCATTTTTTGCTTTTCTGCGACGGTGCATTTCTCAACCGGCTTGACAGTCATTGCCTGAAAGGTGCGCAGCGTGATTTTGTAGCTCATTCCGGCGAGAATTATAGTCAGCCAGATTCCCACACAGGCATAAAAAACGGACAGAAATTTACTTTTGAAGCGTTCATCGAAAAGCTCGGCCATTGTAATCAGTCGGACTCGTCTGAACCAGCTGGCTATAAACCAGTAATAGGGACCTGAAAAAATAGGGGCCAGCATAAGCCATACGCCGCCGAGTCCTTTGCTGAATGCGAAACTGGCGGTATTTACAGCATTGCTGGCATCAACTATAGTGGCCATGTTCATAAAGTACTGGAGGACTTTGCCTACTGAGCGGCCGGCCATAAAGAAGTCTTCCTGGCTGCGTACTTTGCCAGCACTTCTTTTGCCGATGTAGGTAATAATTCCGAGGTAAGCCACAATTAACAAGATATCTATCGGGTGGAAACCTAAAATATTCATCTTGTTCCTTTCGTTTATGGTTACAGTGTGGCGTATTCTGGTTAAACGCAAAGATATATCAGGAATGGTATTATATGTCTACTGGAAAACCGCGCAAAAAATAACGCTTTATCGCGCAAACCCCGTTAGAAACAAAAGTTTCAGAGATACTCGTTCGCATTTCTCGGCAGTTTCTAACGGGGCAAAATTATTGTGAAATTCTTGACAATGGAACCATTTAAAAATAAGCTATTTGGTTCAAATAAATTATTTTTAAATTTTTAGGAGGTCTAAATATGAAAAAGGTAAGTTTTATTATTAGTATTATTGCCTTACTAATATGGTTTAGCTGTGCTGCTTTCCAAGAGCAGGATCAGAATTCAACTTCATCTGATTCTAATGTATCAGCCAAAACGGATATTGTTAAAGGTGCACCCGTTGCCTCACCTCAGAAATTGATGGTTCCGCCTGCCGGTTATGATGATTCAGGTATCATATTGATCTGGAATAAACCTTCTGATTATTCAAATGTTGTCAGTTTCAATGTTTATAAAAATGGGTCTTTGGCAGCTAATACGAAGAATCTTTTTTATAACGTTACAGGATTGGACGCTAATTCTTCATATTCATTTACTGTAAAAGCCGTAGCTGATTCCGGAAAAGAATCAGCTCCCAGCAATACCGTTACTCAATCTACTGCTCCTGCGATTAAAGTATTTGATGTTACCAGTTACGGCGCGGTTGGCGACGGCAACACATTGAATACCGCTGCGATACAAAAAGCTATTGATGAATGTACTTCAGGCGGGAAAGTTTTAATTCCTTCCGGGACGTTTTTAAGCGGCGCTCTATTCTTGAAAAGCAACATGGCACTTCAAATTGATGGAACTTTGCGCGGCAGTGATAACGCGGCTGATTATCCCCTGACAAGTATGCGTTTCCCGTATTATTTATCCGGTAAAAATTATATGGGGCTGATAAATGCATATACTGAAAAGTATGGCAGTATTACTAATGTCAGAATATGCGGCTCCGGTACTGTTAATGGTTCTTCAAATGTTGTTGGTTCTGTAGTGGACCATAAGAATACAATACTTGGTGATAATCAGGTTGCTGCAAGCGGTAATGATGACAGCGACAGGGCCGATATGATTACTGTAAAAGGTGTCGATGGATTATATATTGGAGGACTTACACTTGTAAATCCTGCGATGCATACTATTTTTATCACTTATTCCAAAAATATTACAGTAAATGGCATCACCGCAAATACTTATAATATACACAACGCGGATGGGATTAATATCTGCACCTCCGATACGGCTTATGTTTTTAATTCTTCTTTTGACACAGGTGATGACTGTATCAATTTTAATGCAGGCGTTGGGGCTGATGGCGCAAAAGAAAATTTCCCGGATAATAATATTAGAGTTTTTAATTGTACTGCTAAACGCGGGCATGGTGGTGTCGTTTTTGGCAGCTTTACCGGGGCTTGGATTCAGAATGTTTTTGTAGAAGACTGTCTTTTTGATGGAACGGATATTGGGCTTCGCTTTAAAACCGGTAAAGAACAAGGCGGCGGCGCCAGAAATGTTCTTTGTAGAGATATTACAATTAAGAATATTGCAAAAAATGCTGCAATATTCTTTGATAGTACTTATTCTTGCAAATATCCTTCAGCAGATCCGGGGCAATTTAAAGATATCACAGTGCAGAATATCACTTGTAGTAATTTATCAAAGTACGGTATCTATGTTAATGGATTGCCTGGAACTCCGCATGATAATATTTCTATCAGTAACGTTTCCATAGATGGTGCTAAGTCTGGAGGAGCTTATATCAAGTATTGTACAAACAGTACATTTGACACAATTAAAATTACAAATAGTACGCCGGCCTGGACAATTGATTCTAATTCAACTTCAACCTCCGGCCTTACTTTTAAAAATTGTAATCCGGCGCCATAAAGCGCCATAGACTTTCAAATTTAAAATAGTGTTTTGTAAAAGGCTGTTATTAACAATGACAGCCTTTTTTTAACTTAGGAGATATAATGATATTGTTACAGTGAAAAACAGAGACCAATTAAGAGAATAGGAATGAAAGTATATGAAAAAAAATGTAAAAAAAATCTTGATACTATCAGGTTCGTATTGTTTTTTTGTTTTTTTATTACTGGCTGTGTTCGGTTTTGAGGAATCGCAGCAGACAGATAAGAATGTAAATATTACTCTTTCGGACAGCAATTCGGGGATTGTCAAAAAGTATGTCGATATTGGTGATGCCTATATTTACTATGAAATAGCCGGCCAGGGCACGCCGGTGATTCTGATTCACGCCCATTCGATGGATTGTCGAATGTGGGACCCGCAGTTTGCAGAGCTGTCGAAACACTATAAGGTGATTCGCTATGACCTTCGCGGTTATGGCAGGACTGATAAACCTGTTGAGGGCGAGAAATTTTCACACGCTGAAGACCTGCATAAATTGATGTATTTTCTGGGTATTCCAAAAGCGCATCTTGTAGGCCTGTCGCTCGGCTCTTTTGTCGCTGTCGATTTTATGATGCTATAGCCTGACCAGACGTTGTCGATAGCGGTTGCCGCCGGCGGAATTCGTGATTCGGCTGTGCCTGAGGATGCCAATGCTGCACAAAGAGCCCAAATCGAGGCCAAAGAACGTCAGAAAAAGCTCGAATCAATCGAGGCCGTAAAAAAGCAGGGCATTGAGGCTTATAAGAAGCAGTGGCTTGAATTGATAATGGGTATTTGCGGTCCGCACAAAAATGAAATTCAACCGAAATTGGGGGAGATGATAAATGACTGGTCTGCCTGGCAGGTTTTAAATATTGAGCCGCCCCGGCAGCTTAACCCGCCGGTAGCTGCGCAGATTAAAACCAAAAAGCCTGATATACCTGTTCTTGTTTTAATTGGCAAGGATGATACGCAGGGCAGTCATAATTCTTCAGAGTATCTTGCCCGAATTGCACCGGGGGCACGGAAGGTATATTTCAAGAATGCCGGCCATTTTTCGAATATGGAAACACCGGCAGCATTCAATAAAGCCCTTATGGATTTTCTGTCATCTGTTGAGAACAGCTCAACAGTAAAACGCCGAAACTAATTTCCAGACCAATTCTGAGCCAACAAGGCAAATTCGTAGAAGTTGACTATACCATCGCCGTTGTAGTCTGCGTCGGCAATTTGTTCTTCATCATTGACCAGCCAGTAGTTCTCGGCAAACTGTTTAAAATCGTTCATATCCACTGTGCCGCTGCGGTCGAAATCGCCATAAGGGCCGAAGAGCCAGTGTGGGAAGAAGTCGTTGCCGTCGGCACCGGCGCCTGATTGCACCATAGCCGGGATATCATTAGCATCGTCGAGCGTATAGGAATAATTAGGTTCAAAGACAACGTCGTTGCCGTCAATAAGAAAGACTTTTCCCGGATCATACGTGGAATTCCAGGTGACGTTCACCAGGGCGTTGCCGGCGGCGTGGAGTTTGCCGAGGTCGCCTGCGATTGTGACATAGCGTTCCCAGGGGTTCTGCACATTTTTGAAGTAGTTGTTCTCGACGAGGCACTCGGCATACAGACGTGTGCGGACGCAGTAGAGGTTGCCTGGACAATTGTAATCATTGTTATAGATATGAGCACGGCCGAAACGCACGGAAGGCATTCTTTCATTGCACAAGTTGCTCCACCAGTTATGATGGAAGGTAACGTGGAGCTTGCCCATGTCACCGGTGTGACCGTCGCTGGCTCCGATGAGGTTTACGTTGCGATGGTCTGGTTGGAGGACGTAGTAGAACTTGCACCACGAAACGGTAACATAGTCGGATGCTCTGGTTATGTCGAGACAGCCGTCACTACAGTCATAGAAAGTACACTTTGTGACGAAGACATTTGTTATGTTCTCTTTTATGCTGATGCCGTCTCCTTCGCCATATGCGCTGGGGTTGGTTATGGTTAGTCTTTCGATGATTACGTTGCAAGCATCGGTGCTGAAGCCGAGATTTCCGATGATTTTTGCACCCGGGCTTATGCCTTTGATGGTTTTGTTAGACCTGATACGGACTTTTTTTCGCTGGTTGTTGTGCTGATTGAATTAAAGTCGAGAACACCTGAAACCTGTACGATATACGGTGAGGTTGATTCGACGTAGCTTTTAAAAAGTATGGCGTTGCTGTCAACGGTAACGGTAGTTCCGCCTGCTCCACCGGTAGTACTTTGGCCGAATCCATCCGCGGCAAAGACGGGAAATGCAGGGTATAACAACAAGGCTGCAAAGAGTCCTCCTAAGAATAATGCTCTTTTCATCCCGATGCCTCCGAACAATCAATAAATTAACAGCCTACTTATACCCAATACTATTATATCAGAAAGGTTCGACTAAAAGACAAGCTTATTGTAAATGTTAGTGATAATTTGCGCGAATTTACGTTTTTCTTTGCGCAAGAAAGGTTTTCAAAGTCTGGGTGAATAATTTATTTAAGGAATATTTGTTTTAAGATTCATTATTCTTTTTACTAACGACCAGCGACTATCGACTATCGGGGGCGGTGTTGCTGGCGGTATTTCTGGGGCAGCATACCGGCAAGCTGCTTGAAGGCTCGCCGCATGTTGGAAGTGTAAAGAAAGCCCGACTGGCTGGCTATCTCGTCAATCGACAGATTTGTCTCATTCAAAAGTGTTTTTGCAATATCAAAATGAGCCTGGACTATCTGGTCGTGTATTGACCTGCCCATCGCTTTGCGGAACCTCAATTGCAGAGAGCGCTTGCTTATACAGACATGGTTGGCTATCTCATCTACCTGCAGAGGCTTGTTGCTGTTTTGCTTGATGTATTTCAGAACCTGTATGATATCCGCATCGTCGATTGCAAAGATATCTGTTGAACCGCGGCTTTCGACATGTGTCGGTTGAATTTCTATACACTGCCCCTGCATGGTTTGCTGGCCGGAGATTATTTTATCGAGCAGTCTGGCTGCCTCATAGCCGGCTTTTTTAAAATTGAGGGCGATGCTCGACAGCGGCGGGTCGCAGATATTGCAGATGGCCTGGTCGTTATTAACCCCGAGGATAACAATTTCATCCGGCACATTGAGCCCGGCTTCTTTCGCTACATTGCTTAGATGGCAGGCAAGTATATCGCAACTGGCCAGTATGGCTACCGGCTTGGGTAATTGGCGGAGCCATTCTATCAGTGGTTGTTGGCCGGTATTGAGGGTGGTGTTTATCCATAGGGTGGCAAAAGGGACAAGGTCATTTATGATTGGTATTTGTTCTTCAAACTTATGAACCGTAAAACCTTCCTTGGCAAGATAGCTGGAAAAAAATTCCATTCTTCCGTGGGACCATTTTGCCTGCGTCAGACCGAAAAATGCAAAATTTCTGAATTTCTTTCTCAGGAAATACTCGCAGGCTATCTTGGCGACCTGTTCGGAATCGGCGCTGACAAACGGCAGGTTGAACATGTCCTCCAGTGTTGATACTGCTATAACAGGTATGCCAATCTGCAGAAGTTCTTTTGCTTTTGTGGTTGTCTGTGTGCTCACAAAAGCGCCTTTGCAGCCTCTTTGTTTGAGGAAGGACAGTGATTCCCGCGAGCTGTCGGGCCATACGATTAATTGCCAGTTGCCTTTGTTATGGATATATTCAGTGATGCCGGCCATGATTCCTTCGGTGTTGTGATTGATATTGTTGTGTGCAAAAGCTATTTTGGTCTTTTCTTTCATCTTAAATCATTAAGTGCTGTTACTTGATTTTTGGCTTTTTAAGAGCATAAGCAACACAAGAAAACCCCGGGAGCAAAAAGATTCTATCATCTATGACCGACTTGTCAAGATGCTGTGAACCGGCTGACAGGTTATCTATGGATACGTGCTGGTTTCGGTTTGACGATTATTGCAGGAAACTTTTCCGTCGATATCAATGCCGCAATGGCTCCAATCCGGTAAGTGCTCTCAGGATGTGCTGAGTGTAGCAGAAAAGTTTTACCCGCCTTCGCAGAAAGCCACGGGTGTAAACCCGTGGATGAATGCGAAAAGGGTAACCCTCCATGCCTACTCCGCCGAAGTAGCTTCGGCTACGAAGGCTGGAAGCCTTGGCGAAGGAGGGTATGCTTCGGCGGGTTTCGCCGAAGTATGTGAAGATGCCACGGCTTTACAGCCGTGGAGCTTCACTTCGTAGCGGAAAAAGTCAAAATAATTTGTGAAAATCCCTCGTCCGATATATATTCCGGCAATGCATTAGCCGTATTACCCTCGATAGACTACCTATCTTGTGAGTTTTAGCCAGCGTTTATAAACGAGTTAATGTCAGCAGCAAATATTTTTTGTAACCCGTTGATTTTACTTATCTTACAATGAGTTTTTATGAAACCTTAACATTGCAGTAAAGATTTGTCCGTATTAAGACAGAAAACTTGTACTTTCCTGTCCTGAAAGCCTTTGCGCAAAATAGACTTTATTTCCGCGCAAAATTGCCTTGTTTAACATTTAATTTTATATGATAATAAATGCAGGTAGAAATAGAAAATTTAGGATATACGGGTATTTTGATGTTGGGTGTGTTGCCCAGCAAGGAGAATGCCTGTTGACGGTTACAAGTATGTTTAGTCTAAATTTTTGGTGTAAGAAGAAGTAAAAAATTTTGGAAGGGAGAAAGAAGATGAAGTTGAAATTTTTAGGCGTACTTTTATTGATTAGTCTTATGGCGGATGCTGTGCTTGCAGTTGGACCCTTCAATTGGGATGCTTGTTGTCCTCCTCCTGGCGGCCTGTCAGCCGCTTGGAATGCTGCCCGTGTCCGTCCGGATGGTGGTGTCTTTAACTGGAACACGACCATCCCAGGGGCGGAACCTCCTACCCCATCGAACGCACTTCCGGACGGAAGCGACGAGGCCAGGATTAGAGGCAGTGGAGTTGTGGTCACATTAAATTCTAATGAGGTGTGGACTAACCCGGGTGCTCTTACTAACCGTGGCAGAATGAGAGTGTATGGAGATGCAACGCTAAATATTGTTGAAGGAAGTCTCCAGAATGTAGGTTGGCTCCGTGTCGGTGAGTCCAGCGGCGGTGTTGGTACTACCAACGAATTAGGCTACGTGAACCAGTCGGGAGGACTTGTTACACTTGCAGTGTCCAAAGACAAGGGCAAGATTGGTATCGGAGACACAACAACTGTAGCAGGTTCTTACTATGCTATCAGTGGCGGAACCCTCACATACACAGCGGGCTCTGATGGTCAGTTGATTGTAGGTGCCAGAGGTGGTATAGGAAAGTTTGTCGTGCAAGGCACCGCTCCTGTAATTCAGCTGAAAAACCTGTATGTCGGAGGCGATACCGGCTACAACAGTCAAGGCACCCTCGAATATGACATTGGTGCCGGTGGTGTAAGTGCCATTAACGGCCTCAACGCCCCTAGTCTTGATATAGGCGCGAGCTCTGTGGCCAATCTGGTTCTTACTTTGACTGCTGCAATTAATGACCCGTTAGCTCCTATTGTCCTTGTTAAGAATGCGTCCGCGAGTGCTGTTCTCGGCATTTTCGACCAGCTCAATGGTGTTATCGGCGCTGCAACGGAAGGTGCTCCTGTAGTTTTAAGTTTCGGCGGAACTAACTATGGTTACAAGTTGACTTATCTGTACAACGCGGATAGCGGCACACTTGCAAATGATATTGCGTTGATACCGGAACCGGCTACACTTGCATTGCTTAGTCTTGGCTTGATTGCTATAAGACGTAACAAAAAGTAAAAGATTTTAATCTCTCAGGGCCAATCTGTCGGATTGGCCCTGAGTAGTTTTGTAAGGCCTGAAGTTTTAGCTTCTGCTCTTTCGAAAGTGGAAATGAACATCTCTTTTAAGCCGTCGTTCCGGGATTTTAATAAGTCCTGATTTGAGCCGGGAAATTCTTAAACAGCAATAATTGTATTTGTTTGTATTTTATAAAACAGTGGTTTCCCGTTCTTAGCGGGACGGTTATTTGTCTTAAGGAGGTCATAATAACGAATATGAGAAGCAGAATAGTATGGATAATTTTGTTGATAGTAGCAATCATTTCTCCCTGTAGCCGCGCGACGATATGGAATCCCAATACGGACCCAAATTTGGGCTTCAATCTGAATTTTGAGCAAAACAAGGTCGGCCCTCCTCCTGAAACAAACGATGTCGGACCGTTGCGCCTTGTGGGAACAGCATTCGATTATAATAATATAGACGTAAACAATCCGTTTCATATGTGGGATTCAAATGCAGCCGACCGTATAATTGGCACCTACTTCGGTAATTTCAGCAAAACTTGCGATGCCAATACCACTAAGACATACGACTGTAAGGTTAAGGTGCCTGATAATTGGTACGAGATATTCATGATGGGCAATCCTATGGTTGGGGGGGATGAGTTTGATAAACGCAGGCACACTTTCACCTTCTGGTTCGATGTTCCAAATATTTCGAGTGGCGGTACTATCATTCGGCACGCCAATAAGGATGATGTGACTTATCCGGATATGTGGTGGGAAATAAAAATATTGGATGGAAAACTCCAATTCGCTCACAAGCAAGATGTTTTGCGAGTGGAAACGGAGCAGACCCTCGAAGGGATGGAGATTTTACCGAATACCTGGCATCATGCCGCGGTTGTTTATGACATGACTGCCCGGGAAGCCAGCCAGATGTTTGTTGACGGTGTTCAGGTGGACAGACTTGTTACTTCTTATGTCTGGAATGGAAATGCGGAGATAGATAATACTTTCTCATCTCCTGTCCAGTTCGGCAGCGGAGACACTGAGTTTGATGGTTTGCTCGATGAGATTCGTATTTATAACAGGGTCTTGAGCCCTGCCGAAGTCAGTATTCTTTATCAGTACGATGGTACAGTAAAACCGGTCGCACTGAATCCTTTCCCAAATGCTTCAAATGTACCTGTTACCACTAATCTTCAATGGGAGCCCATTGCCGGTGGTACGGCGCAGTCGTTATATTTTGGTACGGACCCGTGTAACTTCGGCGCCGCTAAGAAAACTGGCGATGGAGCGATGAATAGTGCGACCAATGCCCAGATTCGCGGCGATAGCAACTCGCTGGCACTTGGTACTGCCTATTACTGGGATGTTAACACGACTGTTGGCGGCAATATTATTCCAGGTCGGACCTGGAAATTTACTACCGAAACAGGCGAGGCGTATGACCCGACGCCGGCAGACGGCCAGGAAGATGTAGATGTCGGTGCCACCGACCTGAAATGGAAAGGCACTCCCAGCGTTATCAATTACAAGGTTTATTTCTCTAATAACGAGAGCTTTGTGGAGGATATGTGCAATGCTGCGTTAGTTCTGGATAATAATATTTTTGATACCAACGTTGTGGTTACCACAACTCTAAGGGCTGAAAACTACTATTGGTGTGTAGAAAGCAATCTGGTTCCTGAAGTTAATAAGCTTCCGGTAGATTCTAATGTATGGACTTTCCGCACCAAACCGTATCCGATAGTCTTCAATACTGATAATAACGACGTAAATTATGCAGGCCAGATTATCCCCGGCTATAAATGTATGAGAATGGAACCGGATAGTAACTGGACGACTCTTGCAACAGGTTCTATCGATTCCAATTCCGGTGACGGTGTTCCTGTAATAGTCTTCGACTTTGACAGCTTTGTTTATAACAACCGTTACGATATTATTGTCCTGCCGCAGTATGGGGCCGGTGATGATAATACTGTTATCCCTACTCCGCTGGCCATTCACACAGTTGGCGATTTCAACTTTGACGGCAGGATGGATATTTGCGGCGAAGATGTTACTTCTACGGGTAGTACCGACCCGAATGCGCGTGCACGTTGCGGCGGCCATCGCGGCCCCAGGGCAACGTTCAACGACACTATGATACTCCCCAAAGAAGGCAGCTACTATGATGGGATTACTCTCTTTGCCTATGAACGTCTCGGCGACAGTGCTGCTAACAGGCCTCGTTTCGAAGTAAACAGCGTCCTCGGCGTTCCGATATTCGGCGTTGGCGCTGGTGGAACTTCCTCATATATAGGCGGCGGCGGCGGCGGTTATGGCGGTATGGGCGGCATTAGCGGCCGTGGCTATTTCTTTGCTCAATATGACGGCGGCGTCACCTATGGTGATAAGGAAGTGCCTATGCCGTTTGGAGGAAGTGCCGGCGGATTCGGCAAGAATACAGGTACAGGCGGCGGAGCAGGCGGCGGCGGTGTTGAAATTGTCGCCGGCGGTAATGTAATCTTAGGCAGCAATGCCAAAATTTTTGCTGAAGGCGGTAATATTGTGGCGGAGAATGTATACCCGGGCGGCGGCGGTTCCGGCGGTTCTGTAAGGATTATTGCCGACGTCAACGTCCTCAACAGGGGTATTATCGATGTCAATGGCGGTAAGGGCGGCAACGGAACTGAGAAAGGCAATAATAACGGCGGCGGCGGCGGCGGCGGACGCGTAGCCATATTCTATGGCGGCAGCTACACTAATACCGGCCAGATTACCGCTGAAGGCGGCGAAAGAGGTATTACAACTGTCACTTCTAGTTATGCACAGTACAATGCGGGTAGAACCCTTGCTGAAGACGGGCAGGACGGAACTATCTTTGTTGTAAAGAGTTCGCCCACCCGCAGAAAGGCTTCTGCTCCGACACCCAAAAACGGCGATACGATGGTTTATTGTCCTAATTCCTCTACTGGTAATTGGCTGACTCTGAAATGGCATTCTGGATACAATAAGACAGATGCCTGTGATATTGTTTACTTCGGCAGTAGTCCGGCCACTCTGTCTCCGAAGGGTTTGGTATCTGCAAAACGTGGTCAGCGTAGCTGTCCTAACGATGTAAACGTTGTAAAAGACCAGACTTATTACTGGAAGGTTCAAACTATTGCTGCTGATGGCAATGCTGAGAGTGATTTGTGGTCTTTCAAAACGGTCAACTGGATATGTCGGAAGCCATTTGGCAATGACCCTTGCCAATACTACCCAATTTGGGATGCTTATCCTCCTGATTGCGTGGTTAACAACTACGACCTCTGGTATTTTGCGGAACATTGGCGCGAACAGCGTGGAGGCCAAGACAACCCAGACGCATATACAATCGAACCTAATGATTTGTCTCGATTGTCAGTGCTTTGGTTAGAGTGTCGCGGAAGAACCAATGACGGCTGTGCCGGCTGGTAACAACCGTGAGTGAATATTAAATAATTTTGTCTGTCATTGCGACCCCGAGAAATCGGGGTCGCAGTGCGGAAGTTAGCGAAATTTGCACAAGAACAACTGGATTACTCAATAAACTATTCGCTGATAACTACATACAAAATAATGTTGACATGTTATTGAATTTTACATATAATGGTGTTGTTGCGACCCAGAGAAATCGGGGTTACAATGTCGTGAAATAAACGGTGGTAAAATATTGTTGACATTTATATTTTTTACGGAAAGGGAAGCGCCGTGAAAAAGAACGAAAAAACAGGTTTTACGTTAGTTGAATTGCTGGTGGTAATCTCGATTATTGCCGTTTTGCTGTCGATTCTTATACCTTCAATGCAGAAGGCCAGGGCGACTGCCAAACGAGTGATATGTGGCAATCAGCTTAAACAGGTCGGTGCGGGGATGATTATGTATGCCGACGCTTATAATAATCTGATGCCTGCTGACTATGCCTTCGATGGCTCAAAAAAGGAAAAAGAGGATCACCCGTATGCTTTGTATAGGAACGATAAAGCACCTTGGAATGTGCTAAATCCGTTGACCGGCAGAGTCGTTCCTCTTAGACTTGCCTATTTGTTTGAGAGGAAATATATAGCTGACCCGAGAGTATTTTATTGTCCGGGTACTCCAACGCTTCAGTATAGGTATGAATCGTATAACGACCCGTCGCCATGGGGGACATTGCCCCAGAAATTCAACGACCTGCCGGATGAAAAGGGCAACACTCGAAATCAGTGGGTTCGTTCCGGCTATACTTATTATCCGACAGACCCGACCAGCGAGAAGAAAGATGCCTGGTTGATAAGCATGAGCCCCCGTATATACGCGCCTAAGGAGGCTACCGAGAGATTCGACCATTTGGATGGAACTATGCCGTATATGACAGATTCTATACATTCCAGAGGTGGTCTGAGTCATAAGTCAAAGATAGACAAAGCGACTAATAAGGTAACCAATGCCGGAATCAATGCCTTGTTCAAGGATGGGCATGTGGTTTTCGCTAATGATAGTGCTATCTTCAGCGATAACATTTGGGACGCTTGGGATCCGCCTGCCAGCATACCTGGCGATGATGTGTCGCGTACTATTGGTCCATCGGACTATCCTTTGTTTTATTATAAAATATACAGGATGATTCAGCCTTAATGATGATTTCGTCCTGACTGTTTGCCTGACAGCCGGTCTGTGAAATTTGACATAGGAATATCGACAAGAGGCGGATTGTTTTCGTGAGGGGATATTTTCCGGGGCAGAGGGGCGGAGAGAATAAGCCGGCAAATCTATGGTGAAAACTATGATTTCAGTCATAATAATGTGATATCAATGGATGATTTGTTTTATATTGCGCAGGACCGGCTGTCAACAGGTCAGGAGTATTAATTTTCACAGGGAGGGATTTGTTGTAGGAATGGATGCATTTGCGGCAAGATTATTCCTGGTTTTATCCTTATTGGTACCTGGTGCGGTTTTCGCAGGCGAGGGTAATGCGTCCTGGCAGCCGGAGGAAAAACTGGCCGGACTCGCCAGGCTTTTTGAAACGGACAAAACCCGGCAGATTGTAGTCGACCAGAACGGTACGGGAGATTTTAATTCAATACAGCAGGCAATAGATGCAATTCCGAAGGATAATACCGAAAGAGTTATAATTCTGATAAAGCAGGGTTTTTATAAACAGCGAGTTTTGATACCAAAAGACAAGCCTTTTATTACCTTACGCGGCATCGACCCTTATAAAACGATTATAAGCTATAACCTTAACGCGCAGATGATGAAACCTGACGGTTCGCGGACATATGGTGCTGATTGTGCCACGCTTATAGTCTTGAGTCCTGATTTTATATTGGAAAACATTACCGTTGAAAACTCTCACGGCCCACACCCGCAGGCGCAGGCTGCCAAGCTGGTATGCGAATGTGCTATTGCTGTCAATTGCCGTTTTTTGGGCGGGCAGGATACGCTCCTTACGCACTCAGGCCGACAGTATTATTTGAACTGTTACATTGAAGGCGGTACAGATTTTATATATGGCCATGCTCAGGCTTTTTTTGAAAATTGCCTGATTCATTCGAAGGAGAGCAGTCATATTACCGCCCACGCTGCTACCGAGCCAAACCTTCCCAGCGGCTATGTATTTTATAATTGCCGTGTTACGACTGCCGATGGTATATTGACGGACCTCGGCAGGCCGTGGCGGCCTTATGCGAAAGTGGTTTATTATAATTGTTGGCTTGACAAAGGTATAAAGCCGGCGGGCTGGGATAACTGGCGCGACCCCAACAGGGAAAAGACAGCTTTTTTTGCGGAATATGAAAGCTCAGGCCCCGGCGCCAACCCGTCGGCACGCGTGCAATGGTCTCATCAGCTTACGGATGACCAGGCCAAAAAGTTTATGCCGGAAAACTTTATGAAACTCGACGGCCAAACTACCGACGAATGGCTGCAGAAGATTCTTGATTTTCGCAGGTCGGTGCGGCTGTCGCGGTAATTTTTAATTCCCTTTGGGCCAGGCTCTAAAATCTTTTGTAAAAATGCAGGTTATCATAGTAATATTAGTTTAAGGTGTATTGATGGGCAAATTGACAGTAGTCAGCATAGGCGGTTTTGGTCATATAGATGCGGTCTTCCGTGATTTGGTCGGTATGGACGAAGCTGAATTAACAGGGATGGCGCCGGCTTATGGTGGTGAGGATATTTCAAAGTTTCTCAAGCTTCCACCCGCAGCCGATAAGAAGGTGTATCATGATGACTATAAGCAGATGCTTAAGGAGCTAAAGCCGGATGCAGCGATAGTCAGCACAAGACTTGATTTGATTCCCAAGGTGATAATGGAGGTTGCTGATACCGGCTGTCATATTATTGCCGAAAAGCCTCTGGCTCTTGATATACCGACTCTGGAAAAGGTTCGCAAATCGGTTGAGAAAAACAAGATTAATCTTATAGCTATGCTGACTATGCGCAGCGACCCTCAGTTTGTAGCTGCCAAGCAGGTTTATGACAGCGGTGCTATAGGCCAGGCTATTTTGGTGAATGGCCGAAAGAGTTATAAATGGGGTACGCGGCCTGACTGGTTCGGCGAGAAAGATAAATACGGCGGCACAATAGGGTGGGTCGGCATACACGCATTTGATTTTATCAATTACGTTACAGGCCTGAGCTTTACGAAAATTGCTGCGATGAAAGGCAATCTTGTTCATAGTGAAAGACCGGCCTGCGAGGATAATTGTGTTCTTATTGCCGAATTAAGCAACGGCGGACACGCTACGATAAGCGTTGATTACTGCCGACCTGAAGAAGCCCCAACGCACGGCGATGACTGGATAAGAGTAATCGGCACAAAAGGCGTTCTTGAAGCCAGTCTGGCTAAAAAAGATTGTAACGTTATAAGCAAGGAAAAGGGTATCTTCAGTCATCCTCTGCCGGACGGAAAGGACAAGATGTTCCGCAGATTCCTTTTGAATGTTCTTGCCGGCAAAAGCAGCACTGAATTGCAGGAGACATCTTTTATGCTGACGAAGATTTGTCTCCTTGCCCGCGACGCCGCTGAAAAAGGCAAAATTATAGATTTAAAATAATCTTATGCCTGCTTATTTTTCACGGTATTCAAAATAATCGAAGTCAGCTTTTGTCCGCGTTCCTGCCAGGTCCTGGGCACAGATTCCTACAAATGCGCCTGTAAAACGGCCTTCCTTGCAGAATTCATCGCTGAGTGTTGTTATATCAAATGCCTGGTCTATTTTGTGCCACTGTTTTCTGTCAAGCGAATATGAAAAATACAGCTTATCATAGCTGATTTCGGCCTTCAGATGACAGCTTTTTTGGGCGAGTGGAATTACTTGTGAAGTAAGCTCTGTATAGTTGTCATTTTGACTGCAGCAGACAGTAACACATTTTCCCGCATTTTCATTGTGGGTTACTTTCAGATAATAATAGTTCTGAGTATCGTAAAAGCAGATGAGACCTGCCATCTGCTGAAAAGTTTGCGGCTCAAATTCAACGCAGGTTTGAGCCATACAGTTGAGGCTGGTGATTCTTCTTGCAGCCAGACTTTGCCGGAATTTTGAGCCGAGCGATTCTCTGCCGTGCAGTCTCAGCCAGCCCGGCCTTTGAGTAAGCGACAGCCAGCTTTCATCCGGCACAACGCGCAGAGTATTAAAGTGGACATTAAGTTTTTTGCTGTCGAAATCATCACGTGCAGGTTCAGGCTCGAACGGATGCAGAGGCAATCCTGGTGCCGGAACGTTTACTTGTGGGCTGTTTGAGCCGGCTTCAAGTCTCAGCCAGCCGTCGCTGTCCCATTTTACTTTTTGAATAGCCGTCTCTCTGCCGAGCATACATCTTTTCTGAGGCATAATCGGTCTACCGCAGAGGTGCACGATATACCACTGGCCGTTTTGGGTCTCGACCAGCGAAGCATGGCCGGCTTTTTGCAGTTCGAGTTTTGGTTTATCTCTGGATGTGAGGATTGGATTATCCGGATGAACTTCGTAGGGACCAAAGATGTTTTTTGACCTTGCCAGTGTTACTGCGTGGTTATAACCTGTGCCGCCTTCGGCAGTCATAAGTTGGATTTTTAATTTGCTCAGTCATTTGTACTCCTGTTTACCTGGGTGCTTGTAATATGGTGTTTTTATATTTTTCCTTTTGGCCTGAGCCTGGATTCTTTAAGTAAACAGTATAGGACAGGTACAATAAGCATAGTGAGTATTTCTATCGTCATCCCGCCGAATGATGGAATCGCCATCGGCATCATAACATCACTGCCTCGGCCGGTCGATGTGAACACAGGTATCAGCGCCAATATCGTCGTTGCGGTCGTCATTAGAGCTGCCCTTATTCGTCGCTTACCTCCTGCTATGGTAGTCTGGCGAATCTGCTCGATGGTCGTTGGCTTTTTATCCCGAAACGAATGGTCAAGGTATGTCGCCATTATCACGCCGTCGTCGTCACTTATGCCGAACAGCGCCAAAAATCCAACCCATACCGCTACGCTCAAATTTATAGGATGAACCTGGAAAAGCTGGCGCATATTTACGCCGAACACTGAAAAATCCATATACCACGGCTGAGCATATAACCAAATCAGCAGAAACGCTCCCGACCACGACACAATCACCCCGACAAAAACCATCAGCGTCGTTGAAACAGCCCTGAACTGAAAATACAAAACCAGAAATATCGTAAACAGTGAAATCGGCACCATAACCATCATGGTTCTGGCCGCGTGAAGCTGATTCTCATAAGTGCCGGCAAAGGTAATATCCACTCCCGTGGGTCTGGCAAATTCTCCTTCTTTCTCCTTTTCTTTTATTACTCTTGCTGCGTTTTCTACTACGTCCACCTCTGCGAATCCGGGTTTTTTGTCGAACAAGACGTAACCCACCAGCACTGTGTCCTCGCTCTTTATCACTTCAGGCCCGCGCACATAGCGAATCTCGGCAAGTTGAATAATCGGTATATGAGCACCGTCCATAGCAGGTACCAGGATTTTGCCTAAGGTCTCAATCTGGCCCCGCAACTCGCGCAGGTATCTAACACGAACCGGAAATCTGTAGCGGCCTTCAACCGTTGTCGTTATCTGTATCCCTCCAATTGCAACTTCCACAACTCGCTGGAATTGTTCAATCGAGATGCCGTAGCGAGCAAGTGCGGTTCTATCCGGCACAATCTCCAGATATGGCTTTCCGATAATCCTGTCCGCAATAACGGTCGATGGCTCAACGCCCGGCGTTTCCTTGAGCATCTTTTCTAACTCGAACCCAACCTTCTGAATGGTGTCCAAATCGGGCCCTTTTATTTTTACACCCATCGCTGCCCGCATCCCGCTTTGCAGCATAACTAATCGGGCTGCAATCGGCTGCAATTTCGGGGCGCCGGTTGTTCCCGGTATCTGCGCTGCGGCGATAATTTCCTTCCAGATATCATCGGGCGTCTTTATATGCTCGCGCCACTGTCTGTAAGGCCTGCCATACGGGTCTGCAATAAGTTCGCCGTTGGGGTCCCGCGCAAATTCCCTTTTGCGTTTATCATACCTGAAGTTCACCCGCCTGCCGGCATTGTCGGTGATATATTCATCTTTATAGTTAATTACCGTTTCAATCATCCCCACCGGCGCCGGGTCAAGCGCGGATTCCGCCCGCCCGATTTTTCCCGTTACCGATTCAATCTCAGGTATGCTTCCTATCGCTGCATCCTGCTTTTGAATTATGTCTAATGCTTCGCCGATGGACGCGTGAGGCATAGTTGTCGGCATATACAAAAACGAACCCTCATCCAGAGGAGGCATAAACTCCCGACCAAGACCGGGAAACGTGTGCGCCATAGCCGACCAGACGCGATTAGCTTTCAGAATCCTCGGTACAAAACCAAACACCCTGTCTAATCCGAGCCATATAAATAAGCCGAGTACCACCAGCGCAGCAGGCAGCGACAAAAATTTAATCTTGTGCTCTAAACACCACCCAAGTATCCGTTCGTAATAATGCTGAAACAGCAAAACCAGAGTCATCAGTCCGCCGATTAACATAACTACAAATATAAGATTACGCGTCAACCCCTTCTGCACGCCCAACGGATACCAGTCGGCCGTAAGCAATATTGCCACAAGCATAAGAACAATAACGTTCGCTGCCGTGGGCGCCGCTTTTTGAATATGCTGAGGGATACGGTCTTTGAACAGATAAAATCCGGCAAAGCCGATAATCGCAAGCCCCGTCAGCCAACTGAATGCAAAACAGATGAAAAGCCCGGCAATCGCAAGGATACTGTATAGAATAGTTTTTGCATATTTGACGCCGATTTTGTGGGGGAAGAACATAATATGAGCGGCAGGCGGTACGATAGTCAATGCAATTACAATTGAGGCAAACAATGCGAAGGTTTTTGTAAACGCAAGAGGTTTGAAAAGTTTACCTTCCGGCCCGCCCATAAAAAACACGGGGATAAAGCTGATAATCGTCGATGCGCACGCCGAGAACACTCCGCTTCCGACCTCGGCTGCCGCCCGGTGAATTACCTCCGCCCTGGGCATATCCGCAGGGGCCTCATCGAGATGCTTGAGAATGTTTTCGCAAATCACAATCCCCATATCGACTATCGTGCCGACGGCTATCGCAATACCCGACAGCGACACGATGTTGGCGTCCACGCCGAAGATCTTCATCGCGACGAAGCAGCCCAACACCGCCAATGGCATCACTGAGCTTATCAGTATGCTGCTGCGAAGATGCATTACCATAATCGCAATTACTATCGCCGTTACCAGAACTTCCTGATATATCGCATCGTTAAGCGTGCCTAATGTCTCGTAAATCAAGCCCGTTCTATCGTAAAACGGTACAATGGTAACTCTCGAAACCGTTCCGTCGGCAAATGTCTTTGAGGGCAGTCCCGGTGAAATCTCCTCTATCTTTTTTTTGATATTCTTGATTACCGCCAGAGGGTTCGAGCCGTAGCGAGCTACGACTACGCCGCCGACAGCCTCGCCGCCTCCCTTATCCAAAGCTCCCAACCTTACCTGCGGTCCCCACGCCACCTTTGCCACGTGCCTTATCTGCACAGGCACATTGTTCTTCACCTTGATTACGGCGTTTTCTATATCCTTGATGTTCTTTATGAATCCTATTCCGCGTATCAGGTATTCGACGCGATTCATCTCGATTGTCTGTGCTCCAACGTCAATATTGGACTGTCTGACCGCCTCAAAAATATCTTCGAGCGAAACCTTATAGGCACGCATCGCATCAGGGTCGACGTCAATCTGATACTCCCGGACAAATCCTCCAATTGATGCAACCTCGCTTACTCCAATCGCAGAACGAAGTTTCAAACGAACCTGCCAGTCCTCTATTGTTCTTAGCTCCTCGAGGTCCCATCCGCCAGTAGGTTTTCCGTCTTTGTCTCTGCCCTGGAGCGTGTACCAGAAAATCTGGCCAAGCGCCGTCGCATCAGGCCCCAGCGTCGGCATTACCCCCGGCGGCAAAGTACCGGCAGGCAAGCTGTTGAGTTTCTCTAATACTCTGCTTCGCGTCCAGTAGAAGTCCTTGCCATTTACAAGTTTCTCATAAGCTGAGAAGTCCTTAAAGATAATATAAATTGATGAAAAGCCGAACATAGAGCTGCTGCGTATGACCTTTATATCAGGGATTCCCAGCAGGGCGGTCGTCAAAGGATAAGTAACCTGGTTCTCAATGTCCTGTGGGCTTCTTCCGGGCCAGTCGGTAAACACAATCTGCTGATTTTCTCCGATATCAGGAATCGCATCTACCGCGACAGGATTTCGCTGCCATCCTCCCAGATGCCAGTCGAACGGTGCAACATAAATCCCCCAAAAAATAATAAACGCAGTTATAAGCCCAACCACTAACTTGTTGTAGATACAAAAACCAAGAAGCCTGCCTATCCAGGATTTCTGTTCCGGTGTCTGTTCGTATTTCATTTCATCCATTATTTATCTCTGATGACGAGGTCTATTTTTTGAACTGGGGCAGTTTTGCGATATATTTTTCAGGATTTTTCTCGAAATCTGCTTTGCATGACGGGCAGCAAAAATAGACCTTTTTGCCCTGATACTCAGTAAAGATTTTTTTATTGACAGGTCCTTCCATTACCGGGCAGATTGTTTGTTCAACCGCTGCCGAGATAACCGTATTAGCTTCTGTTACCGGCGTTGTCGGTGCAGGCGGAGCGACAGGTTCCGTTTTTTTCTGGCAGCCGGATATTACAAGCAGGGTAACTATTAGTCCTGTTGCCAACAACGTAATTGTTTTTTTATTCATTTTTTTCCTTTCATAAAATTAGTGCTGGTGTCCGGGAGGCATTGGTTTTTCTGTACCTTCCGGATTCATCATACTCGGCTTTGCCTGTATCTGCAGAGCCGAATCAATCTTGAAGTTGCCTTTTGTAACAACGGTATCGCCTTCGGCCAATCCTGATTCAACGATGTAATAATCGCCGGCCCTCGGACCCAGAATAACTTCTCTTCCCTCAAAGGAAGGTTTATTTGGGTCAGGCAGCCTAACATATACTACAGCTCTTTTTCCGGTTATGAGCGGTGCGGTCGCGGGAATAACGAGCGGGGCCTGCTCAGGTTGCTGGGCACTTACATAACCGAGTGATTCAGTTGTGACTAAATCCATTCCGCATATATCGCATTGTCCGCTTGTTTCTTTTACTACCGAAGAATGCATTGGGCAAATCCACTTGCCTGCCATATTGGGGTCCATAACATTGCCGCCCATAGCGACTTTCGACCTTACAATAGCGTGGACGAACATTTCTGGTTTAAGTTTTCCGTCCGGATTTTGCACATTTACTCTTAATTTTACAGTTCTGGTTTGCGGGTCTAAAGTGGGTGATATAAAACTTATTGTGCCTTTGAAAACCTCGCCCGGATAGGCTTCGACAGCGATTTCCACCTTTTGACCGTACCTGAGCCAGACCAAATCCGATTCATAAGCGTCGAGTTTTACCCAAACCTGCGACAAATCAGCGATGGTATAAATTTTCGTACCTGTGTCCACATACATTCCCTGATTGGCATTTTTTTCTATTACTATTCCGCCGATAGGAGCGGTTATAGTTATATGGTCTGTCGGCTGGCCGGTCTTTTCAACCTCCTGAATCTGTTCGACGGTCAAACCCAGCAGTCGCAGTTTTTCCCTTGCCGCATTTAAGGTTTCGTCAGTGGAGCGAATAAGAAATTCAGAACTGTCGGTTTTAAGTTTCTTTTTGGCTTCTGCCGCTCCCAGCAGTTCAGCCTGGGCGCTGATAAGCTGTGGGCTGTAGAGATAGACCATATGGTCGCCTTTAGCGACCGCAATGCCTGTAAAATCAACGTACAATCTGTCGATTCTGCCGGGCACCCAGGCGGAGATATATTTTACCCTTGATTCATCATAGTCAACTTTGCCCACCATATATATTTGTGCTTCGACAAATTTTCTCTCAACAGGCGTTGTTTCAATTTCCATCAGTTTTAATGCTTCATTTGAGAATGAAATTTCTCTCTCTGCCGCTTGGGGGTTTTCCTGAGTTACGGGTATCAGGTCCATAAAGCATATTGGACACTTGCCCGGCTTTGGCTGGCGGATTTGTGGATGCATCGCACAGGTCCACCATTGCTGTTGCCCAGACTGCCCGGTTGCTGTATCAGGAGCCTTTGTTTTCTCTTGTGTAACTCTTCCTCCTCTGATTAAAAATCCTGCCAGAAAGGCTACGAGTATGATGATTGTTATTCTAAAGCGTTTCATAACTACCCCTTATTTTGTTGACAGTTCTGTTCCCACCAGCATTTCCATCTCCGCGAGCTTTTGCTGATTATCCGTAATTACCCTCTGGTAATCCAGATTATATTGCAGCAGCATTCTCTGAGAATCTATGAGTGAAAGAAAATCCACGGTTCCTGCCATATACGCCGTTTCCGATGCGTTTACGAGCTGCTCGGCTTTCGGAATCAGAATATCGCCATTCAGATTTATTTTTCTTTGACTTTCTTCTATTTCATACAGCACGCCGGCAACTTCTGCCACTATACTGTTCTCGGCATCGATTTTTTGTTGTGTTATCTTTCTTACGTTTGCTTTTGCCTGTTCTTCGGCTGCCTTATAGCTGTCCCGCCACAGCGGTATATTCATTGAAAACATCCATACTATTGAGTCGTCTCCCATATTGTCTGTTTGCGGGGCGACGCCCACGCCAATATCAGGATAAAATTTCTTTTTGGCCAGTTTTACCTCACTCCTTGCCGACTCAATCGTCCAGCCCAGTTCGGCAAGCTGGGGGTTTTTCTCCTTAAGCAGTTTCGTCAGTTGAGCGTAGTCTATGCTGAGTTTGGAAACTGCCGGTTTCCGGGGCCAATCCAGTCCGGCATCGGCAGGGCGGTTGAGTATGGCGTTTAATCTGGCAACCTGCGGTTTTTTAAGTTCCCTGAGACTGATAAGGATTTCATCAAGTTTTGCAAGCTCAATCTGTGCCCTGATGATGTCCGGATGCGTTCCCATCGCAGTAGTGTATCTTGTCAGAGCAACCTGTTCGAAGTGCTTAATCAGCTCAAGATTTTGTTCGGCAATTTTTATAGCTTCTGCCAGGTAGAGGAATTCATAGAATTCTTTTTTTACCTGCCAGTAAAGTTTGAGTTTTGCCGCTTCGAATCTCTGTCTTGCTGCTTTTGCGTTTGCAGATGCTGCATCCGTTCGTGCCTCGATTTTGCCGAGCCACGGGAAAACCTGTGTGAATTCAAATTTTTGCATTCGTGGGTCGGTTCTTGTTTCTACCTCGTATGTAAACATCGGGTCGTCGAGCGCTTTTGCCTGCGGGATTTGCTCTATGGCGGCTTTCCATTCTTCGAATTTGGCTTTCAGCTCAGCGTTGTTAAGCGATGCGAAGGTTAAATAATCCTCCAGATTTTGCAGGTTATTTGGGTCAGCGTTTTTCAGGTTGTTTGAGTCAGCCGTATTTTCGGCTGCCCCCGTATTCTGGATAAGACTCAGTGCTGCTATTATTACGACCAAGGCTGATAATCGCCGCCTCATATTTACTCCCTTGGACTTTTGTGTTTGGCCGGTAATTATAGCACTTCCAACATTAGTGTCCAGAATTATTTTAAGGGTCCTGGTTATTCTTAATCGTAAACTTATGACTATAGTATCTCCGCAAATAGCATTGTGAGGATGATTTTATTCGTGTCTCAATGCAACGATAGGGTCAACTTTGGCTGCGTTGGCTGCGGGGTACAGGCCGAAGATTATCCCAATACCGACACTGATAAACAATGGCAGGAGTATGCTCTCGATTGTTATTACGGTCGGCATCTCGGAAAAGTAAGTAATAATCGAGGGGATGGTGATTCCCATCGCAAGGCCTACTATTCCTCCGAGTGTTGAAAGTACTACTGTTTCTATAAGGAACTGCATTATAATTTGTCGCCGTTTCGCCCCGATGGCTCGGCGAATGCCGATTTCGCGGGTTCTTTCCGTGACCGAGGCCAGCATAATGTTCATTATGCCGATGCCGCCGACCAGAAGACTGATGCTCGCAATCGAGCCAAGCACGATATTAAAAGTACGCTTGGTGGCTTCTGCCTGTTTTAACAATGCCAGAGGCACGCTGACTTCATAGTCTTTTTTCTTATGGAAGCTCTGCAGCATTCGTTCGATTCCTGCAGCGGTTGACTCTACACTGTCTATGCTGTTGACCTGCACAATAATCTGATGCAGTTCCACAAGTTCAAAGGTCATTGTGCCGCTTGTTCTTTTGAAAAATATGTTCCCGAAATATTTCTTAACCGTGCTGAGTGGGATATATGCATCAATCTGCTGGTCGGGTATCTGGATGTTTCCGGCCTGACCTTCTTCACTTTTTATTATTCCGATGACCTCAAAAGAATCCCCGCCTATTCGAACGGTCTGACCGATTGTATTTTTGGTTGCCAGTAATTTTCTTGCCCCATATTCGGTCAGCACCGTCACAGCGGCAAATTCATCGACGTCTTTTTTATCGAAAACTCTTCCGGCAAGTACCTCTCGCGGCACAAGTTCAAACCATTCGTTTGTGGTGCCGACTATTCTAAGCTCCAGTGTTTGAGAACCGACACGAGATTCCTTGCGTATCAGTTTAGCGGGCGCCTTCTTTTGAATATCCGGAAAAGCTTCGCTTATTCTCTCATAGTCGAGATATGTCAATCCATATATACTCATATGGGAGTGTTGTGTGGTAGTGGCCTCTTCCTCAATGGATTTAATTGAATTAATTATTATATTATTACTGCCGAGTTTCTGAATCTGCCGCAGGGCTTCTTTGCTTGCACCCTCGCCGACCGCCAGCATAGCCACGACGCTTCCAACCCCGAAGACAACGCCGAGCATTGTTAAAAACGAGCGGAGCTTGTGCAGCAGGAGGTTTTCAATGCCGAGCCATATATTTCTGACAAATCTTGACTGGTGCATAATTGTTAATTTCCCTCGATACTTTCGACCAATCCGTCTTTCATATGCAGTCTGTTCCTGGCGAAAGCAGCGATGTCCTGTTCATGTGTTATCATAATAATAGTTGTTCCTTCCTTGTTAAGTTCTGAAAGGAGTTCCATAATCTGGTTTCCGGTATGGCTGTCCAGATTGCCTGTCGGTTCGTCTGCCAGAATAATATGCGGGTCTGCAGCCAAAGCGCGGGCAACAGCAACTCTCTGCATTTGTCCGCCTGAAAGTTCTGCGGGCCGATGATTAAGCCTTGTTTCCAGTCCGACCTTTGCAGCAAGTTCTCCGGCCCTTTCGAAACTTCTGTGTGCATCCCAGCCGAGATAATAGAGCGGCAGTTCAATATTTTTCTGAACCGTCAATTGTGGAATCAGATTAAAGCTTTGAAAGATAAAACCTACGTATCTAAGTCGAATATCGCTCAGCGAATCATCGCTGAGCATACTTACATCTTTGTCTTCAAGGAAATATTGTCCACAGGTAGGTCGGTCAAGACAGCCGAGTATATTCATCATTGTGCTTTTGCCTGAGCCGCTGGGACCCATAATGGCCCAGAAACTTCCTTTCTGAAATGATACACTTATGCCGTTAAGGGCATTTACTTCCTGAGAACCCATCTTGTATATTTTGTGAATATTGTCGAATCTTACGATATCCATTGTTTATTGTTTTTGCTCTCCTGTGTCCCGTCTTCTGGAGTCTTGCGGCCTGTTTGTGTCGTGCATTTGACGCATTTTTTCTCTTTCTTCGGGAGACATTTGCTCAAATTTTTTTCGCATCTCTTCCCGCTGTTGAGGAGGAAGGTTCTCGAACTGTTTTTTTAGTTTTTCTGCGTCCGGCAGTTCGACATTTGTCTGTTGGTTGGGCTCTGCGGAGGTTCGATTTATTTCTACATTTTTCAGCCCTTTAGTAATTTTTTCCTGCAGTACGTTTCCGTATTCCTCCGCATTCTTTTGAGTCTGTGAATACGCTGCAGCGGACTTTAAAGGCGGATTTAGCAGAACAATCTCTCCTTCCTTAAGACCTTCAAGGATATGAATTACCTTATTGTTATCAAGGCCGACCTTAACCTGTCTTGGTTGAGATAAATTTCCGGTTTTGACATAAACAGTAGGTTCTGTTCCGACTCGTATAACTGCCTGAATTGGGATGTATATGGCGTCCTCGTATTGCTTAACGATTATTTCTGCCTGGCAGCTCATTCCTGTTCTCAGCATTGGGTCGTTACCGTCAATATAGACTTCGGTGGTATAAACCTTCAGGTCCGGGTTCATCCACATACTTCTGGCGTCCGGCAGAGGAGCGATGGTTTTTACGGTACCATAGAAAGTCTTTCCCGGCAGCGCATCAACAGTAATAATTGCCGGCAGGCCTATGTTGGTTTTTTTCAGGTATACTTCATGAACCATGACTTCCGCCATCGATGCATTGCCGATAGGGAGGTAGATTAACTCTTCTCTTTCCTGAACTGCTCTGCCGATGTCCAGTGGTTCTATATTGCGACTGGTTTTTGTGCTTGTGGCGTAAATGACTAATCCGTCATCCGGAGCATAAACTTTCGCTTTCTTTATTTGGTCTTCTATTTTCGCCAGTTTGTCTTTTTGACGTTGGTATTCAGATTCTTTTGCTTTTAGTTCTGCCTGGGCCTGAATAACGTTGGCGTTAGCCTTACGTTCGGTCCGCTCCATTGCCATTTCAGCCTGAGAGACATCGCTTTTGAATTGAGCCAGATTGCGTTTATAGGTATAGTCGGCAAGAAGGTCTTTGCTTTTTTTTGCCAATTCAACATCCAGAGTGTTCTTTTTGGCTGCAATTTCATCTCCCTGCAGCTCTGTTTGGGCGATATATTTTTCTGCGTAGAGCTTCTGCGACCATTCGAGAGTTTGTTCTGCTCTGATTAACTCTTCTTCAGCAAGTTTGATATCAGCATCCGCCTTGTCGAGTTCGTATGGATATTCGCCCTGTATGTATTTCTCAAGGTCTTGTCTGGCAAAATCAAGTGTAAGTTTTGCCAGGTCAACGTCGCTCTTTGCCTGGTTTTCGACAACTGCCAGATTCTCTTTGGCGCTTATATATGCTGCCTCGGCGTTTTGAACGCTTATTTCCCGGTCTATTTTCTGGTCTTCCAGAGTACTTGCGTCAAGTTCAACGAGCAAATCGCCTTTCTTTGCGACTGTTCCTTCAGGTATGATGGATATGATGGAGGTTTTGCCCTCGACTTCGTTTTTTATAATGGTTTGTTCTCTTGCCTTAATGGTTCCTGATTCGACGAAGCTTATGGTTAACGAGCCGCGTTTAACCTGATATATTGGACCGTCGGATTCGGAACCGTTTTTGCTTTTCAGGATTTGTCCTGAGACAAAGATTGCTGCTGCAATCACGGCAACAATACTGATTATTGTATATATTTTATTCTTTGACATTTTGATTTTCTCCGGGCGAATATTCCTGCCATAGACCTTTTTCATCTACCTGTAAAACACCCATGTCTCGCTGGACATTTAGTTCTGCGGTTCTGTAATCGACTACCGAGGCCGTCAACGAGTTTTGTGCGGCCAAAAGCGCATCCTGAGCTTCGAGCAGGTCGCGTGTCTGCGCTCTGCCTGCATCGAGAAACATATTTACGCTTTTAACTCGCTTTTGAGCAACATACACGGCCTTTGCCTGTATGTACATATTTTCTCTGGCCACAAGCAAATCCCGCAGTGTATTTCGAATCTGTGTTTTTATGTCATCTTCGAATGTTTGGACATTCCGTACGGCTCGTTCGAGGTCAATGAAACTATTTCGATAATTGACAGCTTCTTTTGTTCTTTCAACGGGAAGATTCATTGTCAGCGTTGCGTAAGAGTATCCTTTATCCTTTCTTATGTGTGAATCATCGAGGGTAGCGGTGCTGACATCTCTTCTTGCACCGCTTTGAGCCGAGCCGAAAAGCGTTAGTTCCGCCCCTAAAGCGTCTGCGGCAACGACAACGGCTCTTTGTTTATCATAGACTTTTCCTTCTGTCACCCTCAAATCGAGACGGTTGTCGAAGGCCAGTTTTATAGCGGTCAGTTCTTCCATTTCATAAGGTCCCGCGTTTTTATAATCGGGTTCGAGTGCTTCCATAAGGTCGTTGGGCTCAACAGGCTGGATGTCTGTTTGCTGTTTACTTTCCTCGGCGATTTGACTGATAATCTGTTTTGTCGGTTCGACCAGCAGTTCAAGTTCTTTCGGGTCCAGCTCGATATCGGCATCCGGCGGCAGTCCGAGAAAAGTCTTAAAGGAATCAAGCTGTTTCTTATATGATTGTGTTGCGGTAATCCATCTCTGCCGTGAACTTAATTCATTTTGAACAGCCTGGTCAACCTCGATTTCCTGAATTCTACCGGCATCGGCAAGTCTTCTGCTCCTTTTGGCTGAATCTATTCGGCTGTGGTAGTCGGCCTCGCTGTTTTTGATTACGTCTAATTGCTGAAGGACGGAAAGATAATTGCTTGCTACCCCTACGGCAAATTGTTTTTTGTATTGCTCAAATCCCCAGAATGCATAGATAACATTTCTGTCTGCCTGCGTTAAAGGTTCGGCAACGATATGTTTCCCGGAGCCTCTTAATAATGGAATAGAAACAGTGGCATCGCCTAACAGTCCCATAGATGAGGCCTGACTCAAGGTGAGCAGATTTACCAGGTCGATGGCGAAGGTGGCGCCCAATTCCACGCCGGATTGCAGTTTCCGCGTAACTCCAAAATCGCCGCTGTGGACTGTGCCGCTGACGGCTCTTTCGCCGGTTGTATTTGTGCTGATGAGGTCTTCTATTTGTCCGCTGAAAATGCTCTCAAAAGCGTGGCGTTCCAGCCTGAGAGCAAGCACCGTCTGGAATATCGCTTCTTTCTGGTTTTGATATTCAAAGCTGTTGTAAGCGCCTATTTGCAGTGCCTGAACAAGTGTGATGGCCAGTGGTTTGTTGACTTCGTTTATTTCAGCAACATTTCCTTCTGAAGTTGCGGCCGGATAGCTTTTCTCAGGCCAGTGTTTTATCGGCGTCAGCTTGTCGGTGCCTAATGAAGCCTGTCCTGAAATCGGCAGATTCTGGTCTGCCAGCAGTCTTCTTCTCAGGATGTCGCTGGGCCTTTCGATACTGAATGGACTTGTTTTTCCCGTTGCCGCCAGCTGTTTTTGGGAGATGATTTTTGCAGCAACTTTGTCCATGTCTTTACGATACTTTGCAGGGCTGCAGCCGACCTGTAATGTAAGAGCGGACAATAATACCGACAAAAGAAGAAAATGAATCTTCTTTAACCACTTGTGCTTAAATGACTTATGAGAGTTATTTTTCATTTTTTTGTTACGTTTACATAGTAACTTCGACTATTTACTGCCACTTTATTAGTGAATAAAAAGGGAACTTGGTAACACAAAAAATGTGTTTATTTTTGTTTTTTTATCGGACTATTTAAAGAATTCGCTGATTTATTTTTTCTTGTACTTTTCTCTCATAATCTGGAAATCTTTATTCCAGCGTTCAAACTGTTGGGGGGTAAGCACATCGTTAATTTCTGCAATCATGATTTGAGCTTCTTGGTCGCGTTTTTTATTTGTTTCTTCCTGTCGTATTTGCTTTCGCTCAAATGCCCTGTTAAAGACTTCTTCAACCTGTTTTGTTTGCTGCTGATTTAGTCCGTATTTTTCCCTCATTTCCCTTGCCTCTTCGGCAGCGTCTTCAGTCTTGTGGCTTATCCAGATTACTCTATGTTTTACGAGTAAAATGGTTGTACCTGCTCCGATGACGATTCCTGAAGTCAGGATGATTCCGGCACAAACAATCCAGAGCATAATTCGTTTATGCCGGTAATGTTTTAAGAAATTTTCTTCTATGTTAGTTACCATGGCAATGTCTCCTGAAATGGTACAAACAGCTGAACCAGCGGGTCAACTATATATCGCCAGGCATGAAATGAGAAGAATGTTACGATTGAGGCAGCGACCGCCGATATTCCTGCGAACCACTCGAAAGGCAGGAACCCTGCGGTTTCCTGCCGCAAAATGCCTATTTCGAGCATTACTGTTTTTGAAATATCAATTTGCGGTGTTTTCTCTTTTTGGGCTGTTTTAGCTAATTTTTCGATAATCTTTATTGCATCCATTCTAATTTCTCCAAAAGTTTTTCCTTTTCAGCTATTTTTTTTATTTTTCTGCGGGCTCTCAGGGCTCTCATTTTCACTGCTGCCCGTGTCCAGCCCGTTCTTTGAGCGATTTCTTTGGTTGGGCAGTCCTCAAAATACATAAGAGTCAGCACCAGCCGGTCTGCTCTGCCCAGCCTGCTAAGCAGGGCGTGCAAAATCTCGGCTGCTTTGCCCGGCTCAAGTTCTTCATCACTGCTTTTTCCGGCAAAGTCGAGCTCTTCTAACGGAAGAAACTGCCTTGCTTTGTCCTGTTCTTTCCAGAATTGATACCCTGCTCGGGTTCCGATTTTTTTAAGCCAGTGAAGAAAAGGGGCCTTGGCCTTATAACTTTTTAAACTGAAGTATGCTTCAACGAAGGTGTCCTGGACAAGTCTTTCGCACACTGCGCTGTCCCGGCTGAATCGCCACATAAGTCTTGTTATTTGCCCTTGATGCCGGAGGATAAGCCGTTCGAAGGCCGCCTCATCGCCGCCTAAAGAAGCCTGAATATCATCCCAATCTGAATTTTCCACAGAACCATTATAAAATGCAAATCTGCGTTTGTAAACGGACTGAGCAGTTTTATCTGTCTGTTTTCGCTTAATTAGTGGACGTTTTTGGCTACAGGTAACGAAAAATTTGGAACAATTTTTTTATCAAGGCGGATTTGGCTTGAAGGTTTTAGCCGATAAGGACTTGAAATATTGGTTTTTAGGCTGTAGAGTATGTTTTTGGAAGATGTATTTTTGCGCTCGTAGCTCAGTTGGATAGAGCGTCGGTTTCCTAAACCGAAGGTCACAGGTTCGAATCCTGTCGGGCGCAGTCCCGCACCTATTTGCACTGTGGTTGGGCAAATAAAGGCTGAGCAGAAGAAGCTTTGCCAGCAAATTTTAAATTTGTTTGTCCTATGCAAACAGGTGCGGGACGCAGTTCTAAGTTCAGCGTTCGACGTTCAATGTTCTATGTTTTCCTTAGACTCAGCGATGTTCCTCTGCGTCTTTTTCTGCTGAGGATATTTCTTCCGCTTTTGGTTCTCATTCTTGCTCTAAAGCCGCTTTGTCGGCTCTTTTTAACCTTGCTGATACGATGATTTTCCATTTTGTCTCCGTTTGTAATCTTGTTCGACTGGTTGGTTTTTGCATATCTTGCGCTAATTACCCTGTAATTTCAACAGTTTTCTTAAAGTTGTAGCTTTTTTGATTTGACCACGGATTTCGTGGTTTGACATGATTTTTACTTCGATATTTAATATTCGTTATTCAATTCTTCCCTCGCCTTCGGCGGCTCCTCAATTCAAAATTAAAAATTACTTTTGTGCCTTTATGGCTAACGACCAACGGCTATCCGTCTGATACGAAATTTCTGGACAATTTTGACCACAGTGAGATAATAGCCTTACCGTTCTGTTGCAGGCGGATTCCTTAATCCCCGCCTTCGCGGGGACAAGTTTTAATTTTGATTTTCAAAAAATGATGGTACAATAAAATAAATTAAGCAGCAGGGAAGCCGAAAAGAAAGAGCAGGTCAATAAACAGGAATATGGTAATAAAAGAAAAAGGAGAATCTATGGAAACAAAGGATTTAGGCAAGACTTCGACGGGTATGCAGGCTAATATCGCAGGACTGCTATGCTATGCAGTGGGGTGGGTTACCGGCCTTGTTTTCTTTCTCATCGAGAAGGAAAATAAATTTGTCCGTTTTCATGCAATGCAATCGATGATTGTTTTCGGCGCGTTGTTTATATTACAGATTGCAGTAGGAATGTTTATGGGAATATTGGCTACGGTACACTTGGGCATTCTCATTCCCCTTTTTAATGGTCTTGTGGCTTTAGTGAGTTTAGTTCTTTGGGTCGTGCTTATGATTAAGGCTTATCAGGGCGAAAAGTTTAAGCTGCCGGTTGCCGGAAATATCGCAGAAAAGAACATCGAAAAATGAAACCCGCTCATTTACATTCGCGGCTCTGTTGGCGATAATCAGGAGATAATCTGAAATCAGAAGTCTTGATTTACAAGTCCCCGTAGCTCAATTGGATAGAGCGTTGGCCTCCGAAGCCAGAGGTTGCAGGTTCGAGTCCCGCCGGGGACGGTTTAATTTCGATTGTTGATTTTCAAAACTTTAAACGAGGCGTTTCAACTCGATTATGCGGAAATTAAAAGCTAAAAACCGCGTTTTCAGCATAAAAAAGGCAGAAAAAGTCTTGACTCGAGGTTAGTGTTAAAGTAAAATGGATTAAGTTTGGCAGAAAATAGTGAGATTAGGAGGAAGAGATAATGAGACATTCCATTAATTCCCCTTAATCACTCTATGTAACAATTATTACTTTTTAAATTAACTCTGCCATTACTATGACAGGGTCTAAATTCAATAATAGATTTTTGGAAGGGAGAAGAAAATGAAAACAAAATTATTCTTATTCGCAGCAGTAGTATTGGCCTTGTTGGCCGGCAGTTTCGCATACGCAGATAATATCTACGTATCGTTTAACAATGGGACTATTGAGAAATTAGATTCGAGTGGAAACAAGTCAACCTTTGCTTCAGGATTAGGGGAGGATCCTGGTGCTGGCAGTGGACTTGCATTTGACAGCAGCGGCAATCTTTATGCATCGAACAAGGCTAATGGAACTATTGAAAAATTTGATTCAAGTGGAAACAGAACTACTTTTGTTTCAGGCTTGGCTGGTATGGGTCTTGCATTTGATAGCGGAAATATTTATGTTGCTGATTGGAGTAATGTTAAAAAGTTTGGTTTAAGTGGAAATTTATTACAGACTTTTACCTCACCTGCTGGGGCATGGGGTCATTGTTTTGTTGATGTAGCGATTGATAGTAGTGGATATCTCTATGTTCCTGGTGAAAATGACTATGCGATTACAAAATTCACTCCGGATGGAAACTATTCCAACTTTGCGAATATAGATTATCCATCGGGAATTGCTTGTGATAACCAGGATAATATCTATGTATCAGGTTATATAACCGGAACTATTACAAAATTTGATTCTAATGGAAACAGGTCAACCTTTGTCTCGGGTCTAAGCTCACCTACAGGTTTGGCATTTGATAGCAGCGGAAACCTCTATATAGCAAATCATTGGGGTTATACGATTGAGAAAGTCGATCCGAGTGGTAATCGTTCGACATTTGCTGACTATACCTCTTTGCAAATTTTGCCATGTTTTATCGCAGTGCAGCCAATTCCCGAACCCGCAACGTTTTTGTTGCTTGGTTTTGGGATAGTAGTGTTGAGAAGGAAATAAACAATAACCGTTTATTTTTTTCTCTGTCAGTTTATCGCGGCATAGTTTTTTACGGTTACGTTAAACGCAGGACGATAGACCCCGATGAGATAGCCCAAAGGACATCTCACGGGGCAGGCGAAACGAGCCTCGCCACTGCAACCGCTCGACGCAACCCAAACTTCCTTACTTCTTTGCTTCCTTACATCCTTTTATTACATATCACCTTATTTATCATATCCTTAGGGAAATTCTTGACATTCACCCCCACACCAATTAGCATTGTGAAAGTTAGATTCTCAAAAAAGGTCCAAAACTATTTAGACTGGTTTTTAAAATGTTCAATCATAGTGCAAATTGGTGTGGGGGTAAAATCAGGTGAGAGTTTTATCAGGCATTCAGCCGTCCGGCAGACTGCATATCGGCAATTACTTCGGCGCTATGCGGCAACATCTTCAGCTTCAGGCTGAAAACGAAGGATTTTATTTTATCGCGGATTATCACGCTATGACAAGCGGACCCAAGCCGGAAGATTTAAGGCAAAACAAGTTAGCAGTTGCTATGGATTATCTGGCGCTCGGATTAGATACGAATAAAACAGTTTTCTGGTGTCAGTCTGATGTGCCGCAGGTTACGGAGTTGTGCTGGATTCTGTCCTGTGTTACACCGATGGGACTTTTGCAGAGATGCGTAAGCTATAAGGAGAAAATCGCTCAAGGCATGAGTCCAAATCACGGGCTGTTTGCCTATCCGGTTTTGCAGGCTGCCGATATCCTGATTTATAACAGTGACCTTGTGCCCGTCGGTGCCGACCAGAAGCAGCATATAGAAATTACGAGAGATATCGCAGGCTATTTCAATAACACATACGGCAAAGTCTTTGTTATACCAAAAGAATATATTCTCGAATCCGTCGCGGTTGTGCCGGGCATTGACGGCAGAAAAATGAGCAAAAGTTATGACAATACCATCGAGATTTTCGAAGCGGAAGAATCTGTCAGGAAAAAAGTAATGAAAATCGTTACTGACTCTACTCCTGTCGAAGACCCGAAAGACCCGGACAAGTGCAATGTTTTTGCGCTTCTGAAATTAGTGGCATCCGCTGATGAACTTTCGGAATGGGAAAAGAAATATCGGCAGGGCGGCATCGGTTACGGCCAGGCCAAAAAAAGGCTTGTTGAACTTTTGATTGAATGTTTCAAACCATACAGGGAAAAAAGAGCTGAGCTTGAGCGGAATGTCGATTACGTGCAGAAAGTTTTGTATGAAGGTGCTCAAAAGGCCAGAGCAGTAGCTCAAAAAACCCTGAGCCGGGCAAGAAAAGCTGTCGGACTGGATTGATGTCGGAATACAGAATAAATCTTGATATATTTTCAGGGCCTCTTGATTTGCTGCTTTATCTGGTGCGCAGGGAAGAGGTGGATATTTATGATATACCGATAGCACGGATTACTGAGGAGTATATCCACTATGTCGAGGTGATAAAGATGCTCGATGTCGAGCTGGCAGGGGAATTTCTTGTGATGGCAGCGACTCTGATGGAAATAAAATCTGCGATGCTGCTGCCGGCCGATGAATTTGGCGCTCTGGCGGATGAGGCAAGCACCGACCCGCGAACCGAGCTTATCAGGCAATTGCTTGAATATAAGAAATTCAAGGACGCTGCGAACCTGCTGAAAATTTCCGCGGAGAACCAGGAGCAGAAATTTCCCCGCAGCGATAACATTATTGCCGGCCTGAAGCCCGATGCAGAGCCTGAGCTTGACATCGACCAGTTGAGCATCTGGGATTTGCTGGGTGCTTTTGATTCGATGATGAAGGCAACCGGCGGTATAATGGACATCAGCCATATTAGCGATGATACTCCCATCGACCTTTACCAGATTGAAATACTTCACCGTCTGCAGACCGAAGGGGCGATGAGTTTTGCGAGGATTTTCGAGGATAAGAAAAACAAAATGGTTATGATAGGCCTGTTTCTTGCCATTCTTGAGCTTGTAAGGGAAAGACTCGTAACCGCAGAGCAGGCGAAGCCGAGCATGCCGATTTATCTGCGAGCCCTGACAGAGAAAAGCGCCGAGCAGGCCGTTCGTGATGCCATCATCACGCAAACTGAACAAAAGGCTGCCGAGGACGATTATCATCGAAAAGGCGCAATTGGCATAAAGACAATCGAGGACGAACAAACCTCAGACGAACTGCCTGTGCCGATAAAAGAAGTTGAGCCGCAGATAATTGCCGATACGCCGCTACAGGCTGAGCAGCAGCAGTTTTTAGATGATGCAGACCCTGATATGCCGGCCGAGGATAACAGCGGCTAAATAGTTTGACATTTATCATAAATATAAATAAAATCCGGATTTCAAGGCAGGAATATATTGGGCTATAGAAAGGACTTAAAATGGCAGCGAATATAACCGAACTGACGGATGCGGAGTTCGATGATATTGTGCATAACAGTTCAGAACCTGTGCTGGTGGATTTCTGGGCCCCGTGGTGCGGCCCGTGCAAGATGCTGGCGCCTGTCATAGAGGAGATTGCCGATGACTACAAAAGCAAGGCAAAAGTGTACAAACTGAATACCGACGAGCATCATGAGGCAGCAGTTGAGTTTGGTATTAGCGCTATTCCTACCATAATTCTCTTTGATGGAGGCCAGGTTGTAAAAAAGTGGGTGGGACTGGTAAACAAAACCGATATCGCTGATGCGATAGATGAATTGCTTGGCTGAAATCCGTTTGTCCGAATAAAGCGTAGCGGAATATTTTTTCATTTTTTCAGAGGATTTCTATGCTCAAGAGAACTCATAATTGCGGACAGCTGCGTGCCTGTGATACGGGTGTCAATGTAAATCTTTGCGGCTGGGTCGATTCTTATCGCGACCACGGCAACCTTGTATTTATCGATTTGCGGGACAGATACGGCATAACTCAGCTTGTATTTAATCCGCAGGCACAGCCGGCAATGCATAAACTTTCACGGCAACTGCGCTGTGAATGGGTAATAGCTGCCAACGGCACTGTTCGCATGAGGGGTGAAGGACTGACAAACCTGAAGCTGCCGACAGGACAGATTGAAATCCTGATTGACAAGCTTGAGATTCTTAATACTGCGGAAACACCGCCTTTCGAGATTGTCAATGCTGAAAGCGTAGATGAGGAATTAAGGCTTAAATATCGGTATATCGACCTCAGACGGCCACAGATGCAGGAACGGCTCAAGGTCCGTCACAGGGTTACAAAGATGGCCCGTGATTTTTTTGACAGCGAAGGTTTCTGGGAGATTGAGACGCCGTTTCTGGGCAAGAGCACGCCGGAAGGGGCGAGAGATTTTCTTGTACCCAGCAGGTTGTGCAGCGGATGTTTTTATGCCTTGCCGCAGTCGCCGCAGCTTTTCAAACAGATTCTGATGGTAAGCGGTATGGACAAATATTTTCAGATTGTCCGCTGCTTCAGGGACGAAGACCCCAGAGCCGACAGGCAGGCGGAATTCACCCAGATTGATGTTGAGATGAGCTTTGTTCAGAGTGATGATGTAATCGATGTCAACGAACGCCTGGCTGCAAAAATCTTCAAGGAGATACTCGGCGTTGATGTGAAAGTGCCGATAAGGAGAATGAGCTATCAGCAGGCGATGGATGAATACGGCATTGACAGACCTGATTTGCGGTTTGGTATGAAGCTGAAGGATATTTCTGATGTTGCAGTGCAGTGTCAGTTCAAGATTTTTACCGATGCTATCGGCAAAGGCGGCGTTGTAAAAGGTCTTTGTGCTCCGGGCGGCGGAAAATTTTCACGCAGCGATATAGACAAAACTTTCACGAATTTTGCTGCTGATTACGGTGCAAAAGGTCTTGCATGGTTTAAGGTGATTGTCGATGAGCAGACTAAAAAGGCGGATTTGTCGAGCAGCATTGCAAAGTTTTTCACGCCTCAGCAGAGACAGCAGATAATCGAAAGGTTCGGCGCAAAACCCGATGACTTGCTGTTGTTTGTTGCCGATACGGCAGCGGCGGCGAATAAAGCTCTTGCGCCTCTTCGCATCAAACTGGCCAGGGAACTGAGGCTGATTGATGATAATGCTTATGAGTTTATATGGGTTGTGGACTTTCCGCTTTTTGAGTGGAACCAGCAGAAAGATAGATTCGATTCTCTTCACCATCCGTTTACGGCGCCTGTGCCGGAAGATATCGAAAAGCTCGATACAGACCCTTCTTCAATCAGGTCGCAGGCTTATGATATTGTCGTCAATGGCTCGGAAATCGGCGGCGGAAGCATTCGTATTCATCAGCCGCAGATACAGGCAAAGGTTTTTGACCTGCTCAAAATTACGCGAAAGCAGGCAGAAGAAAGGTTCGGATTTTTCCTGCAGGCTCTCAAGTATGGCGCTCCGCCGCACGGCGGCATCGCTTTCGGCCTTGACAGGCTGGTTATGCTCCTGACAAAGACAGATAATATCCGTGATGTCATCGCATTTCCAAAAACTCAGAAAGGCCAGTGTCTTCTGACCGACGCCCCGGGTGAGGTTGAACAGAGCCAGCTTGACGAGCTGAATCTCAGGACCCAGAAACATCATTAAAAATGAGCTTGTATTGGTACTACAAAAATATCACTGGTTTTCTGATTTTTTGTCCCGTTGTATAATTATTGAGTCATGAGCGAGATAATAAATAAATTCAAGCAGTTCCTGACAATTCTGCACCTGCGGCCTGTCTCTCTTGCCGGCAAATGCAGACTTCTTTTCGGCATAGCAGTTTTATTTGTCCTGGCTATTGCCCTGTTGATTCCATATTTCTGGATGGGCAAACTGACTGAAAAGGCCGTTCTGGATTCCGGCAGAGCGGTTGTGAACACTGTCTATGAAAGGCATTTCAAACTTGGTGCTCCAGACGCTAAAGGCCTTGTTATGCTCGAAGAAAGCGGGGCGAGAAAACAAGCTCAGTCAAGCAGAGTAAAGTGGCTCAGATTTGACCAGACACAACAGAACTGGCAAAAACAGCTTTCAAAAAGGCAGAATGAAACAATCGAACAACTCAAACAGCAGAGCGGAGATAGCGAGCGTGCCTGGGCAGAAAAGACAGACGGTTCTTCCGAAACAACCTATATCAATCTCGTTCGTGCCAATAAAAGGTGCCTTGCCTGCCACAGCGCCGAAGGCTCTGCACCTGCTTTCAGCCTTGCTGAGCCGGTTGGTGCGATTCTTGTACAGATGCCCGGCAGAGATACGAGCAAAACACTCCTCTTGAATCGTATTTGTCTTGTTATTGCCGGCATTCTTGCCGGTGCCGGCGCAATAGTTGCTTTTTATATAATTGCACAGCGCGTAATTCTGAGCCCTATCAGGCAATTGAGGGCTATGGTCAACAATGTTGCAGGGGGCAATCTCGATGTCCGATGCGGCATAAAAACAAGAGATGAATTTGAGAAGCTCGGCGATGCACTCAATACAATGCTTAATAACCTCGTCGAGGGCCAGGAAAAACTTCGCCAGGCCAACAAACAGCTCGATGCCAAAATTACAGAACTTTCGGAAAGAAACATCGAGCTTTTCAAAGCCAACAAGCTCAAGAGCGAATTTCTTGCAAATATGTCGCATGAGTTTCGAACGCCGTTAAATGCCATTCTGGGCTTTGCTGAAATTCTGCGGGAGAAACCTTCCGAGGATGTCGCGAAAAGCAAACATTATGCCGAGAACATCGTCAGTAGCGGCAGAAGCCTTCTTAACATGATTAATGACCTGCTTGAACTTGCAAAGGCCGAAGCAGGTAAAATCGAGGTGCACATCGAGAAAACAAGTATTCCGGGACTCTGTCGCGGACTGGTGGCTTTCTTTTCGCCCCTGACCGAGAAACAGAAAATAAAAGTGCGACTGACCGTCGATGAAAATATTCCCATAATCAAAACCGACTCAGGCAAGGTTCAGCAGATTCTGTATAATCTTCTCAGCAATGCCGTCAAATTCACGCCGGAGAACGGTAAAATCGAAATAAAGGCCTTTTTGCCCGATGAGCAGACTGTGAGAATTTCTGTTTCAGATACCGGTCCGGGAATTGACGAGACCGATAAAGAAAAAATCTTTGAAAAATTCCGACAGGTCGACGGCTCTTTGACAAGAAACCAGGCCGGCACAGGTTTGGGTCTTGCAATAAGCACTGAGCTTGCCAGACTGCTTTCAGGAAAAATAGACCTTGACAGCACGGCCGGCGAAGGCGCTACTTTCTGGCTCGATTTGCCGATTGTCAGGGCCGACGAGGGATGATTTTTAAAACTCAATGATACCTTCTTCAGAAAACAGTCTGTTTGACATTTCGGAAAACAAGAAAATTCCCTGCGGCAAAATCGTAACTGTCGCTCCGGATACGGGCGTTGATAATGTTTTTGATTATCTTCTGCCCGACCGACTTGGCCAGGTTCAGCCCGGCCAGCGTCTCGAAGTGCCTTTCGGCAGGGCAGATAAGCTTACAACAGGATTCTGTACCGAAGTAAGAAATGTCGAAGCAGATGAAACACAAAAAAGAAAGCTGAAATTTGTAAAAAAGGTGCTTGATGCCGAACCACTGCTCGACAGCAGTCTGCTTGAGTTCGGCAAATGGATAAGTGATTTCTATGTTTGTCCGCTGGGGCAGGTTTTGAGCGCTATGGTGCCCGCTGCCGTGAAAAAAGGCACAGGCGTAAAAACGCTTAAACACGCATATCTGGCAGTTGATGAAAAAAATTTCGATGAGCTGACAGGCAAACTACGGGGCAGGAAACAAAAGCAAATTATTCAAGCCCTGAGAAACTCTGGTGCATTTGACGCCAAATCAGCAGTTGAATTAAAAAACCTGCTTGAGCAATTAAACAGCGGTATTTCGCCTTTGAATAAACTTGTCCAGGCAGGTGCCGTCAAACTGACGAGTCGAACTTTCACCAGCCAACTGCCTGTCGTGCCCAAAGGGTTGTTATTAAAAACAGCCGCTGTGATATTAAACAATGACCAGCAAAAAGCCCTTGCGGAAATTAAAAAGAGAATGGATTCCAATGATTTTTCCGTTGTGCTTTTGCACGGCGTAACTGACAGCGGCAAGACCGAGGTATATATCAGGGTTATTGAAAAGGCCGTCGAAAAGGGCAAAAGCGCAATAGTGCTTTTGCCTGAAATTGCACTGACTGCCCAGACCGTTCAGCGGTTCAGCAGCAGATTCAAAAATATCGCTGTTATGCATTCTCGGCTTGGTGCCTCGCAGCGAAATGCACAATGGCAGAAGATAAAAACTGCTTCGCCGATAGTCGTTATCGGCGCGAGAAGCGCTATTTTTGCTCCGGTTGCAAATCCCGGAATTATCGTGGTCGATGAAGAGCATGAGCCGAGCTACAAACAGGATACGGCACCCAGATATAACGGCAGAGATGCTGCGATAAAACGCGCCCAATTATCAAATGCTGTCTGCGTTCTGGGCAGTGCCACACCTTCGCTTGAAACCCTTTATAATTGCAGAACAAAAAAACATTTTACTCGTCTTGTTCTGCCAAATCGCGTAATGAATCTGCCCAAACCCCAAATGAAAATTATCGATATGGCGAAGGAGCATTTTGAAGGTCGCGGCGTAAATCTCATTAGTTCTGAACTTCTGCAGGCGCTGGCGCAGATACTGCAGAAAAAGGAACAGGCAATTCTGCTGCTGAATCGCAGGGGATACAGCAATTTTATATACTGTCCGAGCTGCAGGTATTCGCTCAAGTGTAAAAATTGCGATGTAACATTGACATTTCACAAGACTGAAAGACATCAAAAGGCAGTGGAATTGAAAGACCGGCTCAGGGGCGGTTTTGCGATGTGCCATTACTGCCTTTCGCAGACGCTTGTGCCGAGAAATTGTCCGCTGTGCGGCAAGGCGGTTACAATGATAGGCCTCGGCTCGCAGCGGCTCGAAGATGAACTTAGAACAAAGCTGCCTGATGCACGTGTAGTCAGGGTTGACAGCGATTCAATGCAGCACCATGATTATTATCGATTGCTGACAGATTTCGATGCAGGCAGAATCGATATTCTTGCCGGCACACAAATTCTTGCAAAAGGGCTGCATTTTCCCAATGTTACGCTTGTCGGAATAATAAGCGCCGATACTTCGCTGCAGCTTCCGGACTTTCGAGCAAATGAGCGCACCTATCAGCTTATCTGTCACGTTGCCGGCAGGGCGGGCAGAAGCAGCAAAGGCGGCAGAGTACTTATTCAGACTTTTTTGCCGAACCAGCCGGCTATTAAATTTGCGGTTAATGACGATTTTGAAGGATTTATAAAAGAGGAACTGATGCATCGGCAGGCCTGTCTGCTGCCGCCGTTCGGCAGGGTGGCTCTGGTGAGAATGAGAGATATAAAACACGACAGGCTGACGATGGCCGTTAGTGCTATTGCGCAACGGTTAAACGATATTATTTCTTCGCTTGGATTGGATATAAGGCTTACTGGTCCGATGCCGGCCGTTATCGGGCGTATTCAGCGTTTTTACAGGATGCAGATTATTCTGCGGTCCGCTTATGCAAATCAACTGGCTGAACTTTTCAGAGTATTTCGCCGGCTCAAACCTGTATCTTCCGCCGTTGAGGTGCAGGTTGATGTCGACCCGGTTAATTTGTTGTAGAGCAATAGTGTTTTAAGACAGCATAACCTTTTGTCAAGAAAAGAGTTAAGTTTTGAATAAGCGCAATGTCAAGGATTGTAGATTGAAGAATTTTTTAAGAAACTAAGGAACGTTAAACGGTTGCGGTTGCGAGGCTCGTTACGGTTGCGTTAAACGTATGACGATAGACGAAACGAGTGTCGCAACCGATAGACGGAATACGATACATTACAATCTTCAATTTTCATTTGTGAAAATTACGTTTTAAGTAGCGATTTAATTTAGTATAATAACGGTTTTCCCGGGGTGTAGCTCAGCTTGGATTAGAGCGCTTGGTTCGGGACCAAGAGGTCGCAGGTTCAAATCCTGTCACCCCGATTCGCTTTTGGCGAATCAGAGCAGATGGACAAGAGAACAGTTTGTGTTTATGTTAAGGTCAGGATGGGAATACCTATATGGCTAAAAAAAGAAGGAAGGCAAAAGTAATAGGTTATTATGATACAAAAGCAGCGGGTTACGTTAAACAATATCAGAAAGGCTACCAATATTACCCGGCTAATTTGATAAGACTGAACTTTATTATCGAGAGGCTGAAAAAGAACAATGTCAAAACTATTCTGGACGCCGGCTGCGGCACATGCGGGCCGATGATAAGACTTCTTAAGGAAGGTTTTGATGTTAAGGGTTTTGATTTTTCAAAGGACATGGTCAAGCACGGAAGAAGAGAACTTGAAAAAGCCGGCTATAATCCTGAATTAGTAAATTGTGCCGACCTGGAAAAAAAGTCAAGCCTGCCGAACAAAAAATTTGACGCAATACTCGCGCTGGGTGTTTTCCCGCATATACCGGACGAGAAAAAAGCATTATCCAATATGGGGAAATTGCTGAAACCGAAAGGGTCGGTCTTTATCGAATTCAGGAACGATTTGTTTGCGGCTTATACACTGAATCAATATTCGCTTGATTTTTTCCTGAATAGAGTCATTGACTTGAATCCGCTGCCTCGGGATGCCCGCCGCGAAGTTATTAATTTTTATTCCAAAAGGCTCAAGGCTGATAAAATCATTAAGAGAGAAGACGGCAAAATAGCACATGCGAATATACTGGCGAAATTCCGTAATCCATTAACTATAAGAGATGAGCTGTTTGCCCCGTGCGGTTTTTCCATTGTTAATTTACATTTCTACCATTATCACGCACTGCCGCCGGTCTTTGAGAACAAGTATCCGGAATTGTTCAGGACATTGAGTCTTAAAATGGAAAAACCTGATGACTGGAAAGGATACCTGATGGCTTCTGCTTATGTCGTTGAAGCAAGGAAGAAAGCTGAATAGTTTTAAGGCATAAGTATGAAAAAAACCGGTACAGAGATGTACGAACTTGTGAAGCGATTATTCCCCATATGCAGAAGCATAACCGGAAACGGGGTCAGAGAGACATTAAAAATCATCCAAGAATATATTCCCATCAGGATTCACGAAGTGCCGACAGGAACAAAAGTATTCGATTGGACAGTTCCTAAAGAGTGGAATATAAAAGATGCTTATGTAGAGGATGAAAACGGGAAAAAGATAATTAATTTTAAAAAAACCAATCTCCATGTTATAGGATATTCCGTTCCGGTCAATAAAGTTGTATCTCTTTCAGAACTCCAGGAGCATCTTTATTCGCTTCCGGAACAGCCGCAGGCGATTCCCTACGTTATCTCATATTATCAGGAAAGATGGGGCTTTTGTATTGCGCATAAAGACAGAGAAAAGCTTAAAGAGGGTAAATATAAAGTCTTTATTGACAGTGAATTAAAAGACGGTTTTTTGACATACGGAGAGCTTGTTATTCCCGGGAAATCAGAAAAGGAAGTATTTTTTTCGACGTATGTCTGTCACCCCTCGCTGACGAACAACGAATTGTCCGGGCCCGTTGTAACAACATTTCTGGCAAAATGGATTTTGAACAGGCCAAGAAAATACACGCATCGCATTATATTTATTCCTGAAACAATCGGTTCCATCACGTACTTAAGTAAAAATCTGGAAGTAATGAAAAAGAATATGATTGCCGGTTTTAATGTGTCCTGCGTGGGAGACAACAGAGTATATTCTTATCTTCCAACGCGAAACGGCAATACATACGCAGATAAGGTGGCATTAAATGTTTTATCATTCGAGCACCCTGATTTTATAAGGTATTCTTTCCTTGAAAAAGGGAGCGACGAGCGGCAATATAACGCACCAGGAGTGGACCTCCCTGTTTGCTGCGTGATGAGGAGCAAATATGGGACATACCCGGAATACCATACTTCACTGGATAACCTGGATTTTGTCAGCCCGGAAGGATTACTCGGTTCTTACGATGTGCTGAGAGGGTGTCTGATACTTATCGAAAAAAACTGCAAGTATAAAATAAACTGCCTGTGCGAGCCGCAACTTGGAAAAAGAGAATTATATCCGACAGTCAGCACAAAAGCTACTCCAAAAATAGTAAGGAGCATGATGAATTTTATCGCTTACGCTGATGGAGAAAATGATTTGATAGATATCAGCAACAGGATAAACGTTCCGGCATGGAAGCTACATCCGATTGCAGCAAAATTGATGAAGGCCGGTTTATTAACCGTGGTGCAGTGATTATATAAAATTTTCAGGTATAAGTGAGGTTGTATGAAAGAAAATAGAGAAGCTATTTGCATATTAATAATGGTTACCATAGTAATTTTCCCGGTAACACTATTCTCTAATATTTTTGCTGGGGGGCTTTGAGGGTTGCCTGACGCAGAATATCCATAGGGCAATCTTTATGTGTAAAAAGTTTGAATTGTTCAGCGGCCTGGCCGATAAACATCTCGGCACCGCCAACGACTTTTGCACCAGCCTGTTTCGCGTGCTTTAAGAGCAGTGTTTCTAAGGGGTTATAAACCGTATCAAATACAACCATTGAAGACTGGATACATTTTGCAGGTACGGGGCTCGCATCAACTTTCGGGTACATTCCTATACTTGTGCAGTTAATCACAATCTCAGCGTCCAGATTTTTAATATCTTCCAGGCCGGCAAAATGACAGCCGAATTCTTCGGCAAGACTTTGTGCCTTCGATACTGTGCGGTTGTAAATCGTAATCTTTGCACCGACGTCAGCCAGACCTGCAACAATTGCCCTTGCTGCTCCGCCTGCGCCGATGACGGCAACGGTTTTATTATGAAGCTGTTTTCTTTTTATGCCTAATACTCCTGTGAGGGCATCCATTGCACCGGCATAATCGGTGTTGTAGCCGGTTATTCTTTCATTAAATCCGATTGTCAACGTATTGACCGCACCAATTTTTATTGCTAAAGGTTCGATAAGTTCACCTTTAGCCCTTGCATATTCCAGAGCATTTGTCTTATGCGGAATCGTTATGCTGAAACCTCGAAAGTCAAGCCAGTTTCTTGCGGTTATGTTGTCAAGAAATTCGTTGAATTCTTTCTGACCGCCGCAAACCTGCAAAGGCAGGTAAAGTCTGTTCATTTTTTCCGCTTCAAAACAGGCATTATGAACGTCGGGACTTATCGAGTGTTCGACGGGGTCGGCAATTACGCCGAAAAGTTCGGTTTTGCTGTTTATCGTATCGAACCGGTATAGTTTTTTCATTTCTTCTATTGTCAACTGTCCGGCGGCTGTTTCCTGATTTTGGCGAATGCTTGCGAAGGTCAGGAAGGCTTCAAATTTTTTTGCAATTATCCTGCTTATAATGCCGGTCTGTCCCATGCAGATTGCGATTGCCTTTCTGCCGTACTTTTTAAGAACATCGAATGCCTCGAAACAATCGTTTATATGATTGGCCTGATATGCAGTTTTGGCAATTGCTGAAGGATAAACTGCAAAAATCTGCTCATAAATACCGGTTAGATTTTCAAATTTGTTTCTGAAATTATGTGCTGACAGGATTAGTTTTGTTTTGTTGTTTTCTGATAAGGCCTTTTTTATAGTGTCACTGAAATCTTCTTTTATGAAATTTTCGTATTCACAGTCGATAAAATCTGCACCAAGTTTAATTGCATCAGAAAGGATTTGTTTACGGGCCGCAGAATTTAAATTATTTTGTCCGCCTTCCGCGGCATCTCTGCAGGTAACAATTATTCGCCGCGGTGCGACCGCGTCGCAACGGGTCGGCAGGCTGGTTTCCTTTGCAAATCTGATAACTTCTCGCAGTTTGTCGGTATCAAGTGCGTCGATATAGTCTGTCCGCAGTTCGAGCATTTCTGCCCCGGCTTTAATGGCTGTGGTTATCTGCTCTTTACAGCTTTTTAAATCTTTTCCTGAAATTGAAACCGCAAGATACGTCATTTTTAATTTCTTCTGATTCCTGTTTTCTATATTTTATTGTCTCTGTGTTCTCTGCCTGCCCCGTGAGATGCCGTTCCGGCTATCTCATCGGGGTGTCCTCTGTGGCTAATTTACTCAAGCTGCTGATTGATTCTGTCCAGCACGATATTTATCGCTATAAGATATGCCTTTGCAGTTGCCTCAAGCATGTCAATTGAGCAGGCCGTTGCTCTGACCTGTCTGTTGTGATATTCAACTGTTGCACTTGCCTGTCCGAGCGAATTTACGCCGCTGCTTATTGTGCTGAAGTTGAAATCCTTCAGAAAGGCCCTTATTCCTGTTGCCTGTCCGATAGCTGAGCATATAGCATCGGTTGAGCTGTAGCCGGCTGCTTCTGAGGTTATTCTTTTCCCGTCCGGCGTCTTGAGCACTATTGTTGCCACGGGCAGAACGTTTGGTCCGATGGTGACTTTAAGCGAAACGAGGTCCCAGCCGGTTTCAGGCTGCAGAAGGATTTCGTCGGCGACAGCCGCGATTTCCTCGGTAAAGATTCTTGCTTTTAGCTCATAGAGGTCGTAAATCCTCTGATAGGCCTGTTCAAATTGTTTCGCCGTAAGCTCCCCGCCCATCGCCGCTATCTGTGCGTGTATGGTTTCGTGGATTGGAGGATTACTGCCGTTAAATACCGGATTATCTGGATTTTGCAAAACCATATTTAAAATCTCGAATTCCAAAAGATAATCTATCAGAAAAATCCTGCAATTGCGACTAAAAAATCCGTCTTTTTGTTATCTTTAAACCTCTTATCTGAATCGTTTTTCAATCGTAAAATGGGAATAAATAGGGGTCGTTTATTTCGCGTTGCAGTTTTTTGACTTCGTTATTCAATATTCGATATTCATCCCCTGTATCGTATCGAAGTTGATTAGCCCCTGGACCTGTGCCAGGGGGTTCTGTCATTGCGACCCCTTAGGGGGTGGCAATCTCATTTAGCCGCCGCCGTATCGGCGGCGTGTCATTCCCGAGAGTCTGCTTCTATGGGACTGCAGCAGGGAACCTCCTAACAATTTCTGTTTTTCTTCTCAACATCACCGCACCAAAGCCGAGCAGTAAAAGCGTAACGGGATAAAACCAAAAGTAGGCTGTTTTTTGACCGCTTCCGTATTGGTGGACTTTCGCACTTTTTCTCTTAATCACCAAACTCGACACTGTAATAAACCGGTTCACCATAACTAAATTTGCAGGCACCTTCGTCGATACGTGTTTCCTCTGGCTTAATAGAAGAAAAAAGCCATGTTGCACCTTCAGCATCCGTGATGAAACCCTGCTTATTAAGAAAAATGATACTAGCCCGTGGTTTAATATCACTGGGGGTATCATTTTGCATTTTAATCTTTATATTATAATAACCCTTATTATCTCGAGGTCCAGTTACGAAGAACGACTTTATATATCTTTCATTGACTACATTTATACCCTGTTGGTATTTTTTTAAGTTAGGGTATAGCTTATACATCTCTTCTCTCTGTAGTAATACGTACCCTTCGGCTTCTTTGTTAGCATCGTTGACTATTTTTTCGGCTTCTCTTTTAGCATGGTTGACCATTTTATCAGCTTCTTTTTTAGCATCATTGACTATTTTATCAGCTTCTTTTTTAGTTACCTCAATTTCCTGCTGTGCGATTGTTTTAGTTTCTTTAAGCTTAACAGTTGCAATTTCCAGTTCATTACTGCGACGTTCTATTTCACCTTTAGCGGCGAGGGCAGACTTTATTTTTGCTCTGTTGGGCATCGTTAATAATGCTCCGCTTCCAAAGCCAATAACGAGACATATAGCGCTTAATATAATTGCATTCAAAAATGTATTTCGGGGCATTCTTTTCTCCTATAAACCGTTATATTGACAACGGGTTAATCATATTCTTTTTGCTACCGCAGGTCGAGCGAGATTTGTGAGTATCAGAAAACCTTAAAGTCTTGCCATAAAGACTGGATTTGTGTAAAATAACGGCAATAAACAGTTTATCAGGACGGCAGGCCGTACACCTGCCAAGCGGTTTGAGCAGTGGTATTCAGACCGACCCGAAAAGGACAGGTGAAAGTATAGAACAGGCAGAAAGCAAAATCGTACTTAATACAGCTAAAAGAGTCGAAGAACTTGTCGGCGATTCCGCAACTATGCAGCGTTGGCGTGAGAAAATGGCCTTGACATTCAAGCGACCAGAGGTGAGCAACGTCAAAAACACCGGAGGCAATGCGTATGGTGTTTGGCAAAAATGGCTTTTCAATCTTAACCCTGCTACGCACATTGACGTTTTATATACCCTGCTTGCCTTTTGCCACGATGATTGCCTGCGTATAAACCCTATTATTACCGATGCGCTTAAAAAACAAACACCATTCTTTTGCGAATATCCGAGTATATGTGTTTATCGCATAAGGGGGATTCCAAATGTCCTCGACGTTTTCCTGTCATACGTAGAGAAAGACCTTGCCAGCGGCAAGGTGGAGAAAATGGACAAGATTGATTTAATTATCAAAGGTCTCAAAGACTGGCGGGAAACAGCCGACAAATTTGGCGTTGATTCGCCGCAGGCAAAAGAAAAGGGGGCGATTGCATTGCCACTGCTGTTTGAAAACAGGGAACTGCTCCCAGAATCTAACCAGCGGTTTCAACTGCGTGGATTAGAGGATAGATTTACAATAGACGAGATAAAAACTATGAATGATGGCGGCAATTGTGATTTTTATGCAGATAAGAATTTTATTGCCGACCTTGAGAAACTGTCAGTCAGCAGCGGCGAGATAGATTTACCAAACAAAAAGTCAGGAGATATTCACATACAAAACTCTAACGTCATATTGGGAGGTATTCATCAGCCCGAAAACTTACAGATAGGTAACAATGCCCGCATTCAGAAATACTCAATGATAAAAAAAGTTAGCATAATTGGCACTATTGCTGCGTTGCTTACAATTCTCCATCTATTAGGCTGGCTCGAACCAATAAAGGCGTTCATTTACAAAATATTGCTGCATAAGTAAAAGACGTTAATCATTATTAGTAGTGATTATTCCGCGTAATCTGCGTAATCCGTGGTTACTTTTCGTGTTTTAATGCTTTCTTTTCAAACTCAACCGAAATAATCTGTATATATAAATCGGTGTAATTAGTGTAATCCGCGGTTAAAAACTGTGTCGTAACCGTGTTTTGTTTCAACAAAGGCGCAGCCTCAAATTCAAAGCTACAGGCCGACGGCAAGTTTACTTGTAAGTAAGGCTTGGAGTTTTGAATTCAGGGCAGTAATTGCCGTTGAAACAAACAGTGTTAATCCGCGTCTAAGTTCGTGTCGATTCGTGTTCATTTGTGGTTAATTAAATCCGTGTCATCCGCGAAATCCGTGGTTACTTTTCAAACTCAACTGTTTTTCCCCACCCCCATAAACCCGCATAACTTGCCCGCCTCAGGCGGGTCCGTGTCCCCGTCCTGAGCATGTCGAAGGAATCCGTAGTTCCATAAACCATTATTAAATTTCTTGCTCAAATTGTTTTTCAGTCGTAAAATGGGTCCTTACCGTTTCCTTAAAAAGGCCTGCAAATGCAGATTATAGATACACTTGAAAAAATTGACAATAGAGTCAAAAACTGCTGCCTTACAATAGGCAATTTTGACGGCGTCCACCTGGGCCATAGGAAAATCATTGCTGCTGCCCGGCGGACTGGCGCCAGATTCGGCAATTGTCCCGTTGCAGCGATGACATTCGACCCGCATCCGGTAGTCATTCTGCACCCGGAAAAGACACCTCAGGTTTTAACGCCTCTGCCGTTAAAAACCGCTCTGCTCGAAGCAGCAGGCATTGATTATCTGATTGTTCTGAAGGACAGTTACAGACTCCTGACTCTTTCGCCGGCAGATTTCGTCGATGATTTCCTGATGAAAGCCGTTCTGCCAAAGGCCGTAATTGAAGGCGATGATTTCCATTTCGGCTACGGCCGAAGCGGCAATGCTCAGATACTCCGACAGCTCGGAAAAGAGCGGGGCTTTGATGTTGTCATCGTCGAGTCTGAAGAAATAAATCTCGATGGCAGCCCCGCAAAGATTTCGAGCACACTTATCCGCCATCTGCTGCAGGCCGGTAAAGTCGCCGCTGCTGCAAAGGCGCTCGGCAGACCTTATCGTCTTGTGGGAAAGGTTATCAAAGGTCGTGGCAAAGGTGCTCAGCTTGGTTTTCCGACGGCAAATATCGACTCTCATGAGCAGATTATTCCTGCCGAAGGTGTATATGCAGGCTTTGTCTCTGTTGCCGAGAATGTTGAAAAACTATGCGTGCTGAACCAGAAAATCCCTGCGGTCTTTAGCCTTGGCAGGGCAAAAACGTTTATTTCCACTCATCCTTTGCTGATTGAAGCTCATATCCTTGATGGCGAAATTGAAGATTTATATGATAAATACCTTGCAATGGACTTTGTTGACTTTATCCGGCACCAGCAGAGATTTGAAACAGAAGAAGAACTGAAGGAACAAATTAAAAAAGATTGTAAAATTGCCGCTAACAGAGCCTGGAGCGAAAGCGACAGGTGAGGTATCTCGAAAATGGAAATTGAGCAGGTAATAGACAAGTGGTTTAAAGAAACTGAAAGTAAATTGGCCCAGATTGACAATAGGGACATGGTTTTCAATGTTTGCCGGAGTATGTTTGCGGTATTTAAAGAATACTGCGATGCGACGCTTTTATTAGCTGATGATTTAAAATTGCCTTCTAAGGCATTGTTACGAGTTATAAATGAATATTATTTGACATTGATGTGGTGGTTTAATGGTAAAACATCGGCAGAAATAGAGAACAGAATTTGCCGTTCAGAATGTACCTGCTGTGAAAAAGAAAAGAAAATCTATGAAAAGGCAGTAACATCAAGCCATAAAGTAATAGAAGAATTTGCTCGGGAACGATTGAAAGATTTAGGTTCTCTTAAAAGTGGTTTAAAAGTCACTAAAGTGGCACCGGAAATGGAAGAGATGCTTGATGAGCTTTCTGATCAAGCGTCTTACATATACGCAGAAAGGATTATGCAGTTTCATCGGTACGTCCATTTTAATTCTTTTGTTTTGACTGAGTCGGTAGCAAAGGATAAAGATGGGTCATTTCGACTCGAGAATGATGGCAAACATTTAAAACTTTTGTGTTTGGCATGTGTTTTCTTGTTTATACAAGAAATCTATAATCATTATGGTTGGTCTTTCAAAGAGATAAATGATGAATGTAACGAGATAATTGCCCCTACTTGTGAACTATGAATTATCCATTGGCATATTTGATAACTTTCACGACTTATGGCACATGGCTGCACGGCGATGGGCGTGGCAGTATTGACAGAAACCATAATAAATATGGAGACGAATTTCTGCCGGAGAAAGAGAATTTTGAACGACAGGATTGCAAGCTTTTGAAGAATACCGCGGTTTTTCTTGATGAAAGAGACAGAAATATTGTATTAGATGCTATACTCAGCCAGTGTGATTTTAGGGGTTGGTTTGCACATGCGGTACATGTCAGAAGTAACCATGTTCATATTATTGTTTCAGCCATGGAAAAACCTGAAAAGATAATGTCTGTTCTTAAAGCTTATTCAACAAGAGCATTGCGTGCTTCAGGTGTTGAAAGAACAAGATTTTGGACAACACATGGTAGTACAAGATATTTGTGGACGAAGGAAAAACTTGACATGGCAATAAAATATGTCAGAGATGGGCAAGGTGTAATGATGACTTATGGCCATTCGAAGAAACAGAGACAGGAGGAATTCTCCCTGCGCTATCGCTTGGGCTCTGACGGCTTATGTAAGAGGGAGTAAAAAAATGGAAAGAAATCCAAGGGTGACACAGGCTCACAGATGCGGCGGATATATTCTGCTGATAGGACTTTTGCTCGTCGTAATACTGGGCTTGATTTTTTATTATAAATCATTCGTAGGCCCCGGAATAGAGGCGGATACCGGTCAGAAACTGAAGAATCCTCCCTGGCAGCAATGGAAGAATATACAAAAATACCTGGCTCGCCACGGCTTGGGAAAGCCCGCCTCAGAGCAGCCCAGAATTACCGGGAGCATGGTGTTAAGCGCACAACTCCTCGAGAATCAGAATGAAAGAGGGACAATTACATTAATGTTTCATCCCGATTGTACTATTGAAGGAAATTGGAGAGGCTCTTACTCTATAGGTCCTAATAAAGCCAGGGAATATGAACTGACTGTGTGCAAATTTGAAGGTTATTTAGTGCCTGACGAAACTCGTTTGGATATAGAGAAAAGAGATGACCCCGCAAAAATTTATTTTCTTTCAAAGGGATTTTTCATGCTCGTTGAATACGATAATAAAAACCATAAAGTGGATAAGATTTCGGGTAATATCTATGTGTCCGGCTGGCTTGTCCCGGATTATACAATTCAGCAGGGCCGGGTGATTATAACATCTGATAAAAAACATTTTAAATCATTTAGCTTCTCAGGCAAGGCTGAAAAAATAGATACGAAAAATTTAGAGTCGCTTTTTAAAAATTAGATTTTCGGCGTTATAGCCCATTTGTGAAAAAATAAAGGATAATTGGTTCAGGGTGTCAGATTAGTAAGGATTTGTATGGTAACAACCAGTAATTTTAAAAAAGCAATTGACTTAATTAACAATGCAAACAGTTGGCTTGTAACTTCGCATACCAGGCCGGACGGCGACGCCGCGGGTTGTATGAAAGTTTTCTGTGAAGTTGCCAAACAGCTCGGCAAAAAGGCAAAGCCGCTTCTGCTTTCGCCGCCGGCACAGTGGTATAAAAACATCTTTGATGCACCTGTGCCGGTGCTCGGCAATGATGTAAAACTTGAAGAACTTAAAGCGGACTCGTTCGGCAAGTTTGACCTTGTGATAATAGTCGATACCAACAGCTACGTCCAGCTTGTCGAATTCGACAAGTGGCTCAAGGTCTCCAATGTCCCCGTGCTGGTTATCGACCATCATCTCATAGGCGACGCCCTGGGTGCAGTCGAAATTATTGATTCGGCAGCAGCAGCTACCGGCGAAATAGTCTTCGACCTGCTCAAATTCGCCGGCTGGAAAATAACTCCGGAAATTGCCGAGGCACTTTATATTGCTATTTCGACCGATACGGGCTGGTTCAGATTCGATAACACCAACGGCAGGGTAATGCACAACGCAGCAGAGCTTGTCGAGCTTGGTGCCAGACCATCTGTAATTTATCACAAGATGTACCAGAATTACTCACCTTCAAGACTCAAACTCCTTGGGAGAATGCTTGGCAGTCTCGAACTTTACCACGATGACAGAATTGCACTGCAGTTTATTTTCCGTTCCGACTTTGACTCAACCGGTGCAACCGGAACAGATACTGAAGAATTTGTCAATGAATCCGGACGCATCGGTTCTGTCGAGGCATCAGCCTTGTTTGTCGAACTGAAAGACGGCGGTTTCCGCTGTTCGCTGCGGAGCAGTGGCAAAATTGACGTTCGGAAAATCGCTGCAAAATTCGGCGGCGGCGGCCATAGAGTCGCTGCCGGAGTGAATCTCAAAGGCTCGCTGAAAGATGTTAAAAAAATGATTCTCGAAGAACTCGAAAAGGAATTAGTGAGGTAGGGTATAGGGTATAGGGGGTAGGGGATAGGGGATAGAACGTTAGACAGTTGAGGTTTACAGTGAAAAGTGTGCCAAAAGTTAACAGTTAACAGTGTACAGTTGACAGAAAAAGTAAAAAGGTAAGAGGCAAAAGGTAAAAGTAAGAGGTTAAAAGTAAAAAGTCAAAACAGACAAGATTTTCAATAAGTAAAAGGATGATGGGGGCATTTTAAAATCCTGCAAACCCCTCAAAAAGAGGCACTTTTGAGGTCAAACACCGACGAACGCAGGCGGGTTGGTACAAAAGGAGGGTCAAAGTAAAAATTTAAGGGTATCTCTAAAAATTAACGAACATACATGCAATTTATTGCATTTATGATATATTTTAAGCTCTTTGACATTTAAATCACAATTTTCCTTTCAACGGAGACTACAAAAATGATAACAAGC
>Ga0315291_10000442_pt1 | contig 54517 bp, 53 predicted proteins | sample YL17G12_20_MG_FD_203070 | JGI IMG/M metagenome (GOLD analysis project Ga0315291, IMG submission 203070) | Sediment microbial communities from Yellowstone Lake, YNP, Wyoming, USA - YL17G12_20 | ecosystem: Environmental > Aquatic > Freshwater > Lake > Sediment | place: USA: Wyoming | collected... | reverse complement strand
TTTGCGTAGATTGCAACAAAGAAACCGCGGTCAGTCAAGGGAAAACGGCCCGTTCGAAGACGTCAGAAGCTCAGAAGGCGACCGCACGTTCCCTCCGTTGGCATGGTCACGGGCAGCCGTGGACGAGGCCCCTTTGAAACGAGTCATGCGGCGGACGGTCCTGAGCACCTCATCGGGAGCGGCAAGGGGACACAAGAGGCACAGACGAGTCAATCGCAATTGGCCGCTGGCAGCCATAAACGAGCCTGACGAATCACTTCCGTTTCACGTACGGCAAAAAGGGGGTTCGTGTCAGCCCTTGAATGCGCCATCTGGCTCATCAAACGGGCAAGCGGAAACGGAACATGGTGCCATCTGACTCTGAAGTGGTGAAATCCACCGCACCCCCAAGGAAATATTCACCAAGCAGTTTCATCGCATATGTTCCCGACCCTCTTCCAGGTTCTTCTTTCGTACTGAAATAACGTTGGAACACTCTTAGCCCCACGTCCTCAGGTATAGCGCGCTTGTTCCATACACAAAAGGAGACCGTATCCTGTTCTTGTTCAATCCAGAACTTAACTCCACCACCTTCTTCTGTGGCTTCGAACGCGTTTATCAACATGTTTGTCAGGATTCGCAGAAGCAAGGAAAGGTCCGTGACAAAGGGCCGGCGAACGGAGACCTGCCCCAGATTGAGGGGTTTTCCTTTTGCCACAGGATGGCTGGAGAAAGCCGCCCGCAACTCGTGGATGACCTGCTCTGCTGTGACTTCCTGCAAAGATAGCTGGTACTCCGACAGATCGTCTTTCAGGAGGGCCTGCTGGATCGCAACCTCGTTGGCCAGTCGCAGCGACGTCCAGCGGATGCTCTTTGCCAACTTGCGTATTTCTATCTCATCTTCTGAATTCATGAGTTCAGACGCTCCCTGCAGTCCCGTGATGAGATTATTGATGTCGTGGAAGAACACGTGCTCAATCGCCGCCCAACGTTGTGAAGCGGTGATGTCCTGGAGAAAAAGCAGGATCAACAGTCGCCCCTCAAATGTGATGAGAGAGGAACGCACTCGAAAGCACAGGTCAAACTTCTTGCCGTTTCTCTCAATGGTTACGGCGCACTTTCTCTCCTGCAGTTTTTCACCGGCCAAGCATGCGACTATCGCTATAGCCGCGCCACACGTGGAGCAGAACTTGCTCGTGCCGCAACCTCCAACCAGTTCGTGAGCGTGAACGCATTTGATGGCTTCTCCGGGACGAAGTCCCAGCACCTTACCAGCATCCACGGCGCCCAGCATCTTGAGAAACGCGTCGTTAACGGCCACAATCTGACGCTGTGCGTTGAGCACGGCTAGCAGACCACCGGCCGTCTTCAGAAGTCCGTTGACAACTGGATTCGTGCTGGCAAGAGCAATATCACGACGCAGCTCGCTATTGTTTGCACGTTCAGCAGGAGCAAAGTGCGTTTCCATCTATTACTCCTCCGGTGTCAATTCAGCGGGTCTCCGGCCCTACCGCTTGACACTTCGGTATTTCATCCCGAGCTGATCAAACAGGAACGCGTAGACATCTGTCTCTTGCGCGACTCGCTGATCCAGCGATGTTCCAATTCCGTGCCCAGCATGCGGGTCGGTACGCAACAACACAGGAAGTTTCGAACTCGTGGCTCCTTGGAGCCGTGCGGTCATCTTCCGGGACTGTTGAGGGTCAACACGTGCATCGTTGTCGCCAGTCGTCATGAGTATAGCCGGATAGGCTGTGCCGTCTTTCACATTGTGATACGGCGAGTAGGCGTAGAGAGCCTTGAATTGCTCGGGATTCTTGACAGTCCCGTATTCTGTGACGTTGAACTGTCCGTTCGGACTGAGTTCGACCCGAAGCATGTCATAGATGCCGACCTCGCTCACAACGACACGGAACAGCTCAGGTTGCTGAGTCAGCACGGCCCCCATCAACAGCCCGCCATTGCTTCCACCTTCGATGGCCAGCCGCGCCGGATTGCTGTACTTCCGCTCAATAAGGTATCTGGCGCACGCGATGAGGTCATCAAAGACATTCTGTTTTCTTGTGAGGTTGCCGGCCGTGTGCCATTCTTCCCCATACTCGCCTCCACCACGGAGGTTGGCAACTACGTAAACCCCTCCCTGTTCAATCCACAAACACCGCCAGTCCGAGAAGAAGGGCCTTTGGCTGATGGCAAAGCCTCCATAGCCGGTGAGCAGGACCGGATTCTGCCCGTCAAGTTTGACGTCCTTTCGCCGAATGATACTCACCGGAATCTTTGTCCCATCCTTTGACGTAGCAAACTCCCTAACCACCTCCGCATTGCTCAAGTTCGCCGGCGTAGCCGTGGCCAAACTTGTCTTCGTCGATTTCCCAGTTCCGGGACTAAAGCGGTAGTAGGCGATCGGATCTATGTAGGTCTGGCTGCTGTAAAGGATGTCATCATTCTCAAGCGGGACGATCTCCCCTACTGCTGAAATGGGTTTGATGTTGATGGTGCCTTGCGCCTTGCCGGAGAGATCAAACACGCGAATCTGGTTGGGTCCGCCGACGACGTCGACCACGTAAAGGCGGTCGCCTGTTGCATAGAAGAAATTAATCACCGCGTCGCTGGGAGGGACGATAGTTCTGGCTACAGAAAGTCTAGGATTGCTAAGCGGCAATCCGAGAATCTTGCCTCTCGGAGCTTTGTTGCGTGAGAGCAGATAGAGACTCCCGTCTCTTCCGAGAACCGCCGAAACCACCCGGTCGCTGAACCGAGTCACACGAGTCCACTTGCCCTTGCTGTCCATCACGAAATGCGCGTACTCGCCGCCATCGCCGTTGGCCACCGAGGCCAACAAGTAGTTGCCGTATGGTGTCGTCTCTAGCTCGATCTCAGCTATCCTCGGAAACTCCTTGCCGATGACATAGGTGTCCTCACCGGACGGCGTTCCAAGCTTGTGAAAGTAAACCTGCTGGTAGAAGTTTCGATCTGCTTCAGAACGCTCCTTGCCCTGTGGGTAGCGCGTGTAGTAGAAACCGTTGGCTTCCCTGTTCCAGGCCAGGTCTCCACCGCCCGTTGCATACTGCGCGCGAGGCACGAGATCGGAGAGCTTCCTGCCAGTAGCAGTTTCAAAAACGTAGACCGTGCCCTCCTCGCTTCCATTCTCAGAGAGCGATACGGCAACGAGCCTTCCGTCCAGCGAAGGCACATACCAGTCTATAGCTGTTGGTACTTCGGGATTGATTGCATCAGGGTCAACCAGAACCCGTTCGGACTTCGAATCATCCGGAGACTTCATCAACACTAGGAAGGGGTGATTCTTCGGCGGTTGATCTTTCATCGCAAAGAGTAGACTGCCGCGCAGCTTGAGCGCGTAGTACGAGGCCGGTCTATTGTGAAGCTCTTCCAGCCGATTGAAGATGGCTTTACGAGACGGGATTTTGTCGAGATAAGCACGACTGTAGCGATTCTGCTCCTCGACCCATGCCTTGACCGCAGGGGCACTGCGGTCTTCCAGCCAGCGATAGTCATCGGTTACTTTGACGCCACGATATTCATCGAGCACAGGCTTCTTTGGTGATTCTGGCGGTGCGGGAAGAACCGATTTGCCCTGCTTCCCGCCGCATGAGCAGAAGCTAGTGACCGCCGCGAGCACCAAAAAGATGAGAACAAACTTCACTTTTGCCTCCTACTGCGAGCGCCTTCCAAGCGTAGGTTCCGATGCTGCGCCCCATCAATATCAACTGCGGGGCAGCCAGAAGCCTCAACAGACTGTCTGCATCCTTGATCATACGGTCACCCATCGCAGAATTGTTTCTTTATGAATACGCCGCATCAATATTACCATGTTCTGCGTTCCAGCACAGTGAATAGGCAGCGTGCAGAGGCGGAGCGAGCCACCCGCATTACGCAGGAATTATCAAACTTTCCAGGTCGCGCGCGTAGTAAGTAAGGATCTCGATGCCGTCTTCAGTCACGACCACTGTGTCGGAGTGGCGAAAACCACCCGTCTCCGTTACGTACAACCCTGGTTCAACAGTGAAGACCATTCCCGGCCTGATTATCGTCTGGTCCCCAACGTCAAGAAATGGTCCCTCGTGATAACGCAGGCCGATTGAGTGTCCCGTGTGATGCTTCCAGAATCGCATCAACCCCTTGCCGGCTTTGCAGCGCGCGCCATCGGTAGCAGTTGAGGTCGCTTGCCTGGATGCCCGTGCGCTCTTCTTGAACTGAACATTCTTGTCAGCCCGACCGCTCGTATTGTTCGGTACACTCTTGCCAAAACGAACGTCGTTCTCCTCGTAATACTTCAGCACGGCTCTGTCAACGTCTGCACACTTGGCCCCTGGCCGAAGCGCACCGAATGCGATTTCCTGCGCCTTCGTCATGTGTTCGAACATTTGTCGCTGTTCGTCTGAGGGGCAGCCTATTATCATGGTGCGTTCGAGCTCGGAGCCGTAACCCCACATCGCCGCACCCGCTCCAGTCACAAGAACGTCACCCGCTTGGAAAGTGATATTGTTTGCCAGGGCGTGCGGAATGGCGGCGTTGCGCCCTATCTGACCACGATAGCCTGAGCTGGCCCCGTCAGAGAACATACTCTGCGCGCGATACAGCGGCCCAAGCGTTTCGAGCATGGCCAGGGTCGCCTCTTGACTGGCTCGCATGCTTACCTCGGTCTCAGTAGCACCGACTTTTGTGTATCGCTGGAGAAGCCGATGTGCGAGGTTACCCCATTTAACGCTCTCGCGGATGAGGGAGATTTCCGCCTCGCTCTTGATCATCATCATGTCTTCGATAAGGCCCGCGACGCGGACGAACGTCCCGCCAGTCAACTCCGTGAGTGACAATCCCCGATAACCAAAAATCCAAGGATAACCGTCGGTATCCGCGCCGATCTTGCCTTCGATGCTCATGTCGCTCAAAGTCTTCTTAAGGATTTCCGTGGGATGCGGGTCATGCGGATACTCAACATAGTAATCCACACGCTCGAATCCGGTCTCGGACTTGGCGTGTTCCAGTTCAAGACGCGGCACAAACATGGCCTTTTCGCCCTTGGCACTCATGACGAACGCGATGGGCCGCTCGGTCGGGATGAAAGCGAAACCGGTGAAGTAAAGGATGTAGTAGTTATCGAACAGGACCACGCCACTCAAGCGTTTGGCCCGGATATGCTCGAGCAGCTTTGCGGTACGACTTTGGAATTCTGAGAAAGTGATATTTATCGAAGAAATCATCGCTCCTCTCCTCTTGACGGTGACGTGCACCGACATGTCTACTTTCCTAGGCCTTACTAGAGGATCTTAATTGCTTGACCGAAGAGTTCGTCGCGATTCTGAGGGGTGAGCTCCCAGAGTTCCACCTCCGGACGCTGTTTTACCTGTTGGGGAAAACCTCCACCCCTGAGGGGAATCGTTGCAACGACCCTTGCCCCAGAGTCAAGAAGTGTTTTCATCGCGGCCACGAACTTCGCTGAGAAGCACTCCATCTTTCCGATTTCATCAATGAGGTAAAAACCCACAGGCTTGTCTGACCCAAAAACCAAACCCACAACGTCGTCCATGGCATCAACGTCTACTCCATACTTGCCTACACGATGAGGCGATCGTATGGTCGTGTGAGCCAGAATAGCATTATGCCCGTTGAAAGTTTCAATCCGAAATCCCTCGCGACATCCGTCAACACGAATTTCTTCGGTCGTGAAACCGCGAATTCTCTCGCCTCGTAGCGTTAGTACGTCGGCAATCTTCCTAATCAGCGTGGTCTTTCCCACACCCGGGAGTCCTGTGAGCAGAAGTACAAACGATGCTTTTCGCGCATGAGCCATTTGCGGAGACCCCGGTCTAACGCGTCACGACTTTGCATTCAACGCGGGCTTTCGAAAGCAAGACAACGTTCAGAAGGCGATCAAGCCCTGCGGATCAACTCTATGCATTTCTCCGGGCAAACATCGACGCAAAGCCCGCAACCGTAGCAACTGTCACTATCCGCAAGCAATTCCCCTTCGTTCATTGTCCTGACCTTGAAATGACAGACGCCGACACACTCTCCACAGTTGTTGCATTTTAGCGGTTCTGTGTGTTCGACAAATTCTCCCTTGTCGCACCTCTCGCTGGGATCTAGAAAGTAACCACAGCAGTCGTCGCAACAGAAACAGATGCCCTCGGTAGTCGTCCTGGTTTCGTCGCGAAAGGGCCTCGTAACTAGGCGCTTGTCTGTAGCTTCACACAATATCTCTTCCACGTCCGCACGCGTCACTTGCCTCTTGCTCGTGCCACTCCCGGGGAAGCTCCCCGCGAAGATGAGACAAACGTCCACGCGTGAGCGAGCGCACTTCCCTCGACCTTCACGGCATCCACAGTTGGAAACCCAGAATCGGTCGTGGCGGTCAACAAGCTCTCTTGCCCGCTCATGGGTGCAGACATAGTGAAAGGCCAGTTCGTTCTCGTTCATCATGCTCTCCGTGCGCTGTCTGCTGCTTTGCCGTAGGAGTCTTCTTCACGTACTAAAGGCCGCATTCATTGGGCGTTTCCATATTGCCAGGACCGTCCGCTTCGGCGAAGTAGAATTGCTTTCTGCAGTATGATACAGTGTATCATAGGAAGGAATGCGTAGGAAGATATTGGGAACAAGGGTTTGGTTTCCGGTAACAACAGCAAGAGGAGGCGAAAATGAACTGGACCGAGCTTCTCAAGAAAGAGATCGAACAAGGCTACCAGGTGACGGAACGGCTCATGGATCTGGTGGCTGACAAAGAGCTCAATTGGAAACCTTCGACGGGAACCAATTGGATGACAATGGGACAGCTCCTGATGCACATAACGGGCTCATGCGGTGCCTGTTGCCGCGGTTTTGTCACCGGTGACTGGGGCATGCCAGAAGGAATGGATGCCAGCAACATGTCGCCAGAGGACATGCTGCCGCCGGCAGAAAAACTCCCCTTCGTGACAAGCGTCGCGGAGGCAAAGAAGCTTCTGGCAGAGGACAAGAAAGTGGCGCTCGAGATGCTGACTAAGAGCGGAGAGCGTGACCTTGTCGAGAGGAGGGTCAAGGCCCCGTGGGACCCGACAGAGAAGATGCTTGGTTCCTGCCTGCTTGAGATGGTGGGCCACCTGAACTTGCACAAGGCGCAGCTTTTCTATTACCTCAAGCTTCAGGGAAAGCCAGTCAACACTGGTCACCTCTGGGGCATGTAGTCCAAAACTATCAGCGCAAGACGGAATCACTTGAGCGAAACGGGCGTAGCGCCACTGCTGCGCCCGACGATCATCTCACAGATCATTTCAAGGTACTTTTTGTCAACCGCATCGAATGCGCTGAACTTGTGGGAATCAATATCCAGTACCCCAATCACTTTCCTCCGTTGAATCAACGGAACCACAATCTCAGATCTTGTCTTTGGGGAACAAGCGATGTGATAAGGCACCTTGGAAACATCAGGAACTAACTGGGTCGTTTTTTTCCTGGCCGCGACACCACAAACACCTCTGTCAAACGAAATAGTCAGACATCCGTGTTCTCCCTGGTACGGTCCGATTTTCAAGACATCCTTCTCCGTGACCCGGTAGAAACCTACCCAGTTGAAGTCCTTGAAAGAATGGTACAGTTCGCAGGCGCTCGTGGCCATGATGGAGATCAAGTCGGTTTCGTTCCCAACTATTCTCTCTAAGTGAAGCAAGAGTCTCAGGTATTTCTGTTCTTTTTTGTTCGTCTTTGTCGCCATGTGGCACTCCAGGTCTACGACCATGTCTTCAGTATTTGAGAACCAGACATGACCGTTTGAGAAGCGATTTCAGACTACTCCGGCTGTGGTGCCTCGGTTTTCCTGACGCGATAGCGAATGATGGTGTAATACTTCTCTGGGTTTCCTTTCAAGAGCATTCCCGGTCCCTTCAGGTACTCTTCCTCATGAGGACCGAGAATATCATATCCCTGTTCTTTAACGAACGCCGTAAGCTTTTCCACGCTGGGGCTCTCTTTGTCGTATGCCCCAACATGCAATATCTCAGCCACCTCACCATATTCCCACGTCGTCAGTTCAAGCGTCAATCCCGGTTCCGTTTTGAGCTTGGGAATCTGCGTGACGCTCTCAGGGACAGGCATTCCATACAATCCTACCCACTCTGCTTCTGGAGTATTGAAGGGTAGCGGCCAACGCGCACGCGGTGCGGGCGCCTTCGGTCCCTTTGGTGTCTCCTTGATCCTGTAATATGTTCTAAGTAGAAGGCCAAATGCTCTCTTCCCCGCAACACTCGGGTCTCCCTTCACTTCCACCACAAGCATTTTCTGATTGTCCATCGTCAATATTCTAGGCGTTCTGAGATTCTCGAACTGGGAAAGATCGGGTCCCTTTGGCATCAAGAACAGCAGAACTACAACGATGAGAGCAAAAACGATAATCAACAATGTGACTATCTTTTTCATGTGCGCCTCCAATGCCTCAACTGCTGCCCCCTCGCCGCGGCTTTAGAAGTATACCGAGACCCCTGTTGCCCGACGGTCGGGAACCACCCTCAGGCTATTTCTGCTCGCCACCCTCGCCGATTTCCAGAACCTTACGAAATGTCCACTGTGTCTTGGCGACGCTGTAGCCGATTCCCTCGTAGAATGGGCGAGCCTCTTTTCGTACAACGTTCGAGCGTAGACTTATGACTTCGCACCCCTTCGCCCTGGCCCACTGCTCAGCCTGCCTTGCCAGCATCTGACCGATCCCCCAGCGGCGGCAATCTTCGTCTACAACAAGCCCGTCAATCTCACCTTGTCTATCCGCCATTATCAGCTTTCTGACGCACACCTGGACCCACCCAACCACACGCCCATCCGACCGCTCTGCAACAAACACCGCACTGCTCTCATCGTGTCTAAGTTGATCCAGACGCCGCTCCACCTGTCCCTGGGACGCTGGATAACCCAGTTGTGCGGAAAGTGCTGCAATAAGTGGAGCGTCTCCAGCCCTAGCCAACCGAACAGAAACCTGGACGTTTTCTTCGGGTCTCGAGCACAACTTTACCCCTACTCCTGCTTATTGGTAGAGATTTTTAGAGGCACGTAGAGTAGACAAAAGCCGGTGAGACTCGTCACCAGCAATAAGACGGCGATTATTCCCAAGACAATGGCGGCGACACCGGATAGCACGCGAGTCGCAAGAAGAACGGTCAACACGATGGCCACGACCAACCTGATGCCGCGATCAATCGCACCCATGTTCTTTTTCATCTCACACCTCCGTTTGTGATAAAGCTCGGCGTCAACGAATGCTCAAGTCACGAACACCAGCCCGCAGCCGCAACCGAGAGTGAGCTCGTGCTCTTTCATGATACTTCTCGGGTCGCACTCAACGCAGACTATTCAAGACGCCAAAGATGGCTCCAAGCACTCCCAAGGCGAACGCTATGGCCACAGCGATCAGCGGTAACAGAGTAAATATGCCTGTAAGTATGCCTTGAATCGTGAAGTAGGTTCTGAGCTTCTCAAGCGAGCTGAGCAGCGAAGCCTTGTCGCCTCTGATCCTCGCGCGCTCGATTGCGGAGGCGCACTGCATGAGAAGCACTCCGATCCAGATGAATAACCACGCAATTATGAGACCGACCAAGGTGAGTGCAGCTACGATACCCTGGATAATGGAAAGGATCCCGATAAACTTGATCCAACCCTTACTCTGAAAAATCGGCAGGCTGATTTCTCGAATACTTACTGCGCTGTCCTCGAACTTCTCTTCCATCATTACCTCCTTGGCAGGTTTTTGACCGCTACGGCCTGAGACATCGTACCCATGCTTTCTTGTCCGTGCTACGGCTGTTTTCGTTTCAACCAGAAATCAAATGATCTACCAGGAACGAAGATGTCCAACCCAACCGAGGGCTTGTCCAGTGGGTTGGTGACAACGTGGGGCTCATTCCCCTCGATGTAAACTGCGTCTCCCTCATCAAGCGTTTCTTCTCCGATCTTCTTCCCGTTCCTCTCAGTGGTGATCGTGAGTTTGCCCTTGAGTACGACCAGCACCTGGGCGTTAGGGTGTTCGTGAAGTGGGGACGCGTGCCCGGGTGGCTTGACAATGTGCTCGATGGAAATGTCCTTTTGAGAGCAGATACTGACGCGTCTCCAGTCCTTCTCGGGTTCATAGCTCTCAGCGTCCTTGAAATGGATCACCTTCATCAGTTTCCTCCGTTTGTATGACTCACAATGGCGTTGGTTGCAAGATAGTGCCTTCAGACTCGCTTGTCAACCCACTACCCATGCGGGGCTTGTCGCTTCAGGGAACAACAATCTCGCAGAAAAGGCTCGATCTGTCTACTTCTGTGATTTTTGGCGCCAGACCGACGTATGCAGCCAAGGCTCTGAACTCTTCTTCGCCGATCGGCTTTGGATGCTTTCAAAGGCCGGGTTGCTGCGCCGACCACCTATCATTTCTCTTTCAGACGTTCAAGCATTTCAGTCGCGTTTGCGTTAGACGGATTGAGCTCAAGCGACTTTTCGATCACACCGACCACTCTCTTGCAATAAAACGAGGGATGAGCGGCTGGAGAATCCGATACGTCGCGCCCCACAACTTGTAAGCTCCCACACGGTAGAAACTAACCCGCTGCGGTTCTGGGTAAGCGGGAAGGTATCGGGTCTCTTCCCCCTGACCGTCAGGATGAGAAAGCTCCTCGACCGGGACTTCCAGAATCTCGGCAATCTCATTTCGTTCCAGACGCCACTCCAGGGGCCGAACAACCCGGGCAAGAAAAGGATAAATCCGAAACCCCGTCGTTCGCGTCTCAATGACGGGAAGATGCTCAAGAATCTCGATAGCATCGCTCGGTATACCTATTTCCTCACCCGTCTCCCTTAGCGCAGTTTCGACCAATGTCCTATCACCCGGGGTGCGTCTTCCACCTGGAAACGCGATCTGTCCCCCGTGCATTCCTCTGTCGGTGCGCCGAACCAAGACCAACGTGAGTTCACCGTCTTTAGCGCGGCAGATTGGTACAAGGACAGCAGCGTCTCGCATACAGATGCGTGCATCCGACATCGTCTAGTGCCCCTCACGCCCCATGCGGTTTCCCCTCCCCGCGCCTTGGATTCGGGTCGTAAAAATAACAAAGACTTTCAAAACACCCCGTGTTCAGTCCGAGCAATGATCTCGTCCTGGAGCGTTTTGCCTAGATCACAAAAATAGTCACTGTAACCCGCCACTCGCACGATGAGATCACGGTACTGCTCTGGACTCTCTTGTGCTGACCGCAGCGTCGCAGCATCCACCACGTTGAACTGGACATGATGACCACCCAGCCTGAAATAGGTCCGAATTAGTTTCACGAGCTTGTCCAGGCTCTCGTCGTCATTTAGCAATTGCGGAGTAAATTTCTGGTTGAGCAACGTACCCCCTGTGCGCACGTGATCCATCTTGGAGACGGACTTGAGTACAGCGGTCGGGCCATGGCGATCCGCACCCTGCACCGGTGACACACCTTCGGATAGAGGCTGCCAGGCTCTTCGCCCGTCAGCCGAGGCACCAACGACCGAGCCGAAGTACACGTGAACCGTCGTGGGCAGCAGATTTATGTGGTACGTACCGCCTTTCGTGTTCTTGCGTCCGTCTATCGCGTTGAAATAAACGTTGAAGAGATCCACCATCACGCTGTCAGCGTAATCGTCATCGTTTCCATAACGCGGCGTTTTGTTTAGCAGCATTTGTCGCATGCGCTCGTGGCCCTCGAAGTTGCTTCTGAGCGCTTGCAGGAGCGCTTCCATAGTCAGCGCTTTCTTGTCGAAGACGTTGTACTTGATTGACGCCATAGCATCGGTGATACTGCCCAGCCCCACACCCTGTATGTAGGATGTATCGTAGCGAGCACCGCCGTCGTGATAGTCCTTGCCTCTAGCAATGCAATCATCAATGAGCGTTGAAAGAAAAGGCGCTGGCATGCGTGTGGCGTAAAGTCGTTCGACAACGTTATTCCCGCGAACCTTGATGTCGACGAAATGCTTCAACTGTTTTTCGTAGGCCGCACCGAGCTCTTCAAAGGACCCGAAGTGCACCGGCTCACCGGTTTCCAAGCCGATCTTGCGACCTGTTCTGGGATCAACGCCGTTGTTCAGTGTGAGTTCCAAAATCTTGGGCATATTGAAATAACCCGTCAGGATGTAGCTTTCCTTGCCAAACGCGCCGGTCTCGACGCAGCCACTGGTGCCGCCGTTGCGGGCGTCGGGCAAAGATTTGCCCTGTCGCAAGAGTTCCTCGACGATCAGGTCGGCATTGAAAACCGAAGGTTGCCCAAAACCAGTCCGAATGATCTCTGCCGCTCGCCTGATGAATCGGTCAGGATTCTTCTTGCTCACTTGAATTGAGGGACTAGGTTGTACAAGCCTCATCTCTTCGATCACATCCAGAATGAGGTAGGTGACGTCGTTCACGCCATCTGAACCATCTTCGTTGATGCCACCCAGGTTGATCTGGGAAAAATCGGTGTATGTGCCACTTTCTTCGGCCGTGACGCCGACTTTTGGCGGCGCGGGTTGGTTGTTGAACTTTATCCACAAGCACTGCAAAAGCTCTTCGGCTTGCTCGCGAGTAAGTGAGTGCTCCTGCAACTGTCTCTTGTAGAATGGATACAAATGCCGGTCGAGATGACCCGGACAAAACGAGTCCCACGTATTCAGCTCGGTCGTCACCCCCAAATGGACAAACCAGTAGTACTGTAAGGCCTCCCAGAAATCGTGAGGGGCGTGGGCGGGCACACGCGAGCAGATTTGTGCGATCCTTTCCAGTTCGGCTTTTCTCTGCGGATCCGTTTCCTGACTCGCCAATTCCGTCGCTTTCTCGGCGTGGCGTTCCGCAAAACGAATGAGCGCGTCCGCACAGATGAGCATCGCCTCAAGCTCTTGTTCTTTTGTACATGCATCAGTATCGTCAAGACAATCAAGATGTTGCATGGCATATGTAATGTTATACTTGAAGTCTGCGAGACCCCTGTAATAGATCTTGTCGTCCAAAACGGTATGCCCGGGGGCACGCTGCTCCATGAACTCAGTGAAGATGCCGGCGTCGTACGCGGCCTTCCATTCTTCGCTCATTTCTCTGAAGATGAGGTCGCGAATCGACTTGCCCTGCCAGAAAGGAGTGATCGTCTCCTCGTAGACCCGGCGGGCCTGCGGACTCACGGCGAAGGGGATCTTCTCTCGCGAATTGAGAATATCCAGGTCCTGCAGGCTGTGGCAGCAGAGTTCGGGAAAGATCGGCGCTGCCTTGGGCACATCGCCTTTCTCTCCTACGATTAGCTCGCGCGAGCCGATGTAGATGGTTTTGTGCTCCATCAAATGCCTAAAGGCAAAGGCGCGGCGAACGGGGGTTGATACTAAACCAGTGTTCTGCTTGTAGAATTCGGTTATGAGCTCTGCACGCTCCGTAGAAATATGGGGTTTCGCATCCAGGCTCTGCTGCCTTAGCTGCGCAACTCTTTCACTGACCATCAAACCATTCTCCCCTTCTCGATCACCAATTCCCCACTCCGAAAAACCGATCTTTCGTTCTTTCGTTCTCGGGATCGCGCTCCCGGTCTCACGGATAGGACAAACTAGCTTGACCTCCCGTTCTCACAGTAAGGCCAAACGTGCCCAAAGTGTGCGCGATCTCTACCATCCTATTGTGCGAAGGCGGCCGAGTGTCGGGTAGCCTATAGGCTCTGTCGAGCCCGCCGTACTTGTTGACGCCCATGTGATGATAAGGCAAGAGATCGATCCCGTCTACATGAGGTAGACTGGCGGCAAACGCCCCGATTTGGCGGGTGCTTTCATCGTCGTCGTTTACCCCTGGCACCACCGGCACACGCAGTACAATACTGTGCCCTCTTCGCGATAGCTCTTGCAGGTTACTCACGATCAGCTCATTGGACGCACCGGTGAATTTGCGATGCCTGGCTTCGTCCATTAGCTTGAGATCATACATGAACAGATCCACGAGTTCACGGATGCGATCAAGAGCCTCCCAGGCCACAAAACCACACGTGTCAATGGCCGTGTGAATCCCTTTTCCCTTGCAGGCCTCGAGGAGCACAAAAGCAAAATCGGGTTGTAGCAATGGCTCTCCACCCGACATTGTCACTCCTCCTCCAGACTCATCATAGAAGACCAAGTCGCGCTCGATTTCTGCCATCACCTGAGGTACCGTCAGCTCCCGGCCGACGCACTCTCGCGCCCCGGTGTAACAAGCTGCAGCGCAAACCCCGCAGCGCAGGCACTTAGTTCTGTCGGTGATCGGCCCGACGCCGCTCCACGAGATTGCCGCGTGTTCACAAACCTCGACGCAAGCACCGCATCGGATGCAGCGGTTTTCGCGAAAGATAACCTCAATCGCGCGAGCCTGACCTTCGGGGTTGTGGCACCACCAGCAACTCAACGGGCAACCCTTGAAGAAAACGGTGGTTCGAATACCGGGACCGTCGTGAATAGAGTATTTCCTAATATCGAAAACTGTCCCCTTGATCAAAACCCCTCCACTCTCAAAGACTCGTGCTCGGCTCGGGCCCTTGCCGATGGCTGGACTTGGGGAAAGAACCTATTTTCAGGCCAAACGGCCTCCAACCTGAGCTCGTTGGGCAACTTTACAAGCATGCGATCGGATGCTCAGTCGGCCAAGCACTGTCGTGCCCGCGTGCCAAGCTCGATTTTAGCCCAACATTGCCCGACACGGGGCAGAAATTCACGCTAGGTCTTAGCTTCCAGCGCGCCCGATGGCTCATATAGACCGACCGTTGATACACATTCATCGTTGATATGGACCGATTGTTGAGATGGAGCAACCGTTGATATAGGTGGATCATTGATATAGACCTATCCTTGATACAGAGCGATCGTTGATATGGGTGGATCGTTGATATAGAATCTATTCGCAATGTTCGAAACCAAGAAAAAACGTCGTGAACGATTGATGAAAACGCCCCTTCAGCCCGAGTGGCTCGCAATTGTGGAGCGAAACGTCCTCTACTATCGAATACTCGCTCCGGTGGATCGGCTCGAACTCCAGGGGCTTATCCAAGTGTTTCTGGCCGAGAAACACTTCGAGGGATGCGAGGACCTGAAGATAACCGACGAGATTCGCCTTACGATTGCGGCCCAGGCCTGCATCCTTTTACTTAGACGCAAGACGGATTTCTATCCCTCACTCCTGTCCATTCTTGTTTACCCACATGCGTACGTCGCACCCATCCGCAGGCGTGAGCCAGGGGGAATCTTCTCAGAAGGCGTGCAGGCTCTCGCTGGCCAAACGTGGGATAAAGGATCTCTCGTTCTGTCGTGGGATGACGTCCTGCGAGGCGCGTCGGACATACGCGACGGCCGCAACATCGTGTTTCACGAATTTGCCCACCAGCTCGATAACGAAGCGGGTTTGGCGGATGGCGCTCCACTCTTGCCGAGACCTTCCATGTATACGGCTTGGGCGCGCATTCTAGGTAGGGAGTACAGGGCCCTCATCGATAGCATCGAACACAATCGGCCGACATTGATCGACAGCTATGCCGCGACAAACCCGGCCGAGTTCTTCGCAGTAGCAACCGAATTCTTCTTCGAAAAGCCTGTGCAGCTCAAGGAGAGACATCCGGAATTATACGAGGAACTGAGAATCTTCTACGAGCAGGACCCGGCCTCGCTCGTCATGGGCGCTCAACAAGGGGGCTAGCGTTCGATTTCAGCCTTCGTGAGGCGGTTATTGCGCGTCCCACGGGGCTCTTCTCACCAAAGCCCGAGCCGCACAACCGCCCCCAACGTAACGTTCCCTGTTTTGACGTTTTCTTTGACCCTCTCGAAATTCCAGGTCTCAAAGCGATAGTTGGCATTGATATCCACGTGGACCGCAGGAAGCACCTCGAGATCCAATCCAGCTCGAAGGGCAAAAAAGGGATCGCTGTAGGACCCATCCGAATAGTTGATCCCAACGCCACCCCCACCATACAGTGCTTTGCCAAAAAGAAGATACGCCTGAGGCGAGAGAACCGCTGCGTTTGCCCCGGCATACCCTTCTTGAAAAACTTCGAGGTCCAATTCGAGCGTGGAAAACCCTGCCATCTGATTCTGGTAAGAGCCGATCCAAGAAAGACCGCTTTGGTCCACGTCCTTTATGTCGATGTCTTTCACAGCCGTCCAGTAATGCACTCCGATACCAATGCGGTGGGCACCGGACGCCCAAGCGCCTGTCGCGACGAAAAAAGTCGCGCCACAAACGATCATCGCAATCACAACATTCTTCCACATATGGAACCTCCTTCTCATACCATCGCGAGCTTTCACCTATGCAACAAGGGTCATCTGGCGGGTCGAGTGATCGACCAGTGTGTCTGAATGATCTTCCAGCCGGTATCCAGACGACGATAGACTTCCGTGCAATTCCAGTGAGTTTCCTCTTTACCACGATAAGAGACATAGTTAAAAGTCAACACAGCGATATCACCACAAAGCTGTACTTGTGGGTGCAGGAGCTCATAGTGGTCGACCCTGACCCTGCCTCGCATGGAGTCGTAATAATGAGTCAACGACTCAAGGCCGTCCAGACGTCGTTCCAGGAAGGGGTCAAAATAGACCACGCCGGGTGCCGAAATCTCCAGAAACCCCGATGGATCTCCTTTCCCCCATCTGTCCAGTGCCGCGCGCTCCAGGCCGATGATGATGGGGATCGGATCCTTCGTGTCCATCAACTCACGAAGCTGTAAGGTGTGTCGCACCGGATGCATTACCGCATGCTCCAGCATCGCATCGATGCAGTATTCAACATTCCACCTCGAAAGATACATCTGGTCAAAGAACGCCTCCTCCGGAACTTCCGCCAATCGCATTCTCCATCTATCCAGCACGTGCTCAACATAGTCCACCGATGCAACCTCAATCACAGTCTCTTCCGGTGCTGGCTCCATTCCCGGATCGGGCAACCGGAGTTTTTCACATATCCAGACCATGTATGACCTCGCGCATCCTAAAACATGTCTCAAGAGTGCGTCCGCGGAAGCGTAATCTGGATCAGGAGTTTCGGGGAGCGCCGTTCCGGAGTTCTTGAAAACTCGCCAGGTGTTCAGAAACTCGCGCAAGTATCTCTCGTGCAATGCTACGAGAGCCCGTGCCCCACGATATTGGTACCGTTCCGCCTCTTGCATAAGCATCTCCTTCCCGCTACCTTGATGCCTGATCGACTGCCTAAGCCGATTCTTCTCCTCCTCCCTTCCAATCCGTGATCAGGATACCATACAGCACCAGATCCTCGAAGGCGCCCCACTTTTTGACATGCCCCTTGCGGCAACCTTCGTGTCGCATGCCAATCTTCTGCATCACCCGGCCGGACGCGGGATTACGTGCAAAATGACAGGCGTGAATCCGCTTGAGATCCATGTTCTGAAACCCGTATTGCAAGATGGCGCGCGCAGCCTCGGTGCAAAATCCTTGACCCCAGTGAGGCTTGCCAATCCAGTAGCCAAGTTCCGCCTGATGCCCGGGGCTGACGCCCATGAGACTCATGGCGCCGACCAGTGCCCCGTCACCTTTTCTGGCAATCGCGAAAACTACTTCTTTCCCCTGATCGAATGCACCCTCGTGCCTTGAGATCCATTCCTCCGCCATACCGTCTTCATAAGGATGGGGGATGCTCGTGGTCGTGTCAGCGATCGCTCTGTCGCCCGCGAGCCTCTGTACCTCTCTGGCATCAGCCAGCTCGAAAGGTCTAAGGACCAAGCGCTCAGTTTCGAGGGTCGGAAGATGCTTCACGGAATTCCTCCCGGTAAGCGCAAGCCGGAACCCAGTGGTCACACAATCGACACTTCACGCAAGAGCACCGCAGCTGTGCCTGGTGCACGCGGTGTTACTCCACAGCAGCGCGGCTGTGCGTGGTGGAAGTAGTGTTGCCGCACGGCACACTTGTGTTTTCCCGAGCCGCCTGCATTCTACTATACTTTAACCCCGTACGCGAATTCCTTTCCTGTGAAGATGGTGATTGATGCCGTCTCAAAGAATTGATAGGCTATAATTGATGTCTGATTAAGGGAAGTTTTATGAAAATAAAATTTTTGGGTGCAACTCGTCAAGTGACCGGGTCGAGCTATCTTCTGGACGGCGAGGGAGTCAAAATCCTCGTCGATTGCGGATTGTTCCAGGAGCGGGCCTTTTCCTACAGAAACTGGGAGCGCTTTCCTGTCCCTCCAGAGGAGATCGACTATGTCCTCCTCACCCATGTTCATCTGGATCACTCGGGGCTGATCCCAAAGCTTGTCAAGGAAGGTTTCGCCGGCAAGATCCTCCTCACTCCTGCCTCAAGAGAGATGTTTCCAATCGTGCTTTTGGACTCCGCCCGGGTCCAGGAAGAAGATGCAGCATTCAAGAAAAAACGGCATCTGAAGGAACATCGGAAGGCACCTTATGCGGAGATCCCCCTATATACGGTCCGGGATGTCGAGAAGTGTCTTCCCCTGTTCAAGGATGTTCCCTACGAAACTTACTTCTCACTGAACGACAGGGTCAAGGTTCGTTTCCACGATGCTGGCCACATCCTCGGCTCGGCCATGATCGAGATAATCTTCCAAGGCCAGAACGGAAAGCGGAACATCATCTTCTCGGGAGATATTGGCCAGTACGATAAGCCTCTTCTCAACAATCCCGCCGTGTTCGATCGAGCCGACTACCTGGTCATGGAATCCACGTACGGAAATCGCAACCACGAGGATTCACAGCACGTGGATGATAAACTTTGCAGGATCGTCACCGATACTGTGAAAATCGGGGGAAGGGTCCTCATTCCCACCTTTGCCATCGAGCGCGCACAGGAACTTCTTTTTCACTTCGGCCGTTTGGCGCGCGCGCACCGGATGCCCTACGTCAGGACCTTTCTCGACAGCCCCATGGCCGTCGAGATTACCAAGGTCTTCGAGCATTACAAAAAATATCTCGATCAAGAGACGCGTGCGCTCTTCGAGCACGGTGAATCCCCCTTCAAATTTCCGGAGCTGAAACTTGTCGAATCGACTGAAGAGTCGAAGGCGATCGATCTGTTCAAGGGACCGGCCGTCATAATGTCAGGCTCGGGCATGATCACCGGGGGGCGCATCAAGCACCACCTGGTGAGGAACATCACTCGTCCGGAATCAACGTTGCTTTTTGTAGGGTACCAAGCGGTCGGCACACTCGGACGCCTGGTCCTGGACGGCGTCTCCCCTGTCCGAATACTCGGGCAGTCCTACCCGGTCCGCATCAAGATCGAAAAGATCGAAGGCTTCTCCGCCCACGCCGGCATGAATGACCTCAAGCGCTGGCTCGACAGCTTTACGTCTCCACCCAGGCGCGTATTCCTGACCCATGGCGAAGAAGAATCGATCTCGAGCATGGCCAATTACATCCGTTCGAAGGACGGCTGGCAGGTAACGGCCCCACAATACATCGAAGAATTTGAGATCTAGGCTTTACTCGCTTTCGCCTGCATTCTCGAGACCGAGAATATCAAAGCCTCGCTGTCGCAATTGTGCCAGCAGATCCGCGGGCGAGAGATGCCATTGCCCCCACTTACGTGATATGTGCTCGGTCCATCCGTAATTGTTAAAGGTAAAGGCTTCCTGGCGATCCCCTTCCAGGGGTATCATGTATTGCGCTTTGCGATAGTAGTCTTGCGCCAGATACCCCTCATCCATTTGCTTCATTGCCCGTTCGATCGCCTCCTCGCTCAGTTGGGGATAGGCATCCTCGAAGAGAACAAACTCTATTGGATACCGCGGCCGAGGCGCTGAATCCTCCGCAGGGTATCCCATCGCAAGCTGTACCACGGGAAACACCCGCTTCGGCAGCCTGTATTCCTGAGCAATCTTACCCGCCACGTACGGAACCGCACCCAGGAAACAGCTCCCCAACCCAAAGCTCTCAGCGGCAATGACCATGTTCTCGGCCATGAGTGCCGCGTCTTGGATACCCAATATTAAGACGTCCACATCATTTGTCACGAATTGCCAATCCCGGCGAGCCATTATCAGCTCAAGCTTATGCACGTCAAGGCAGACCGTGAACAGCAAGGGCGCGTCAAACGGGTTGCCTTTCTTTCGCGACAACAACACGCTGTAGAGTTGCGAGGCGAAGGGGGCCTGCTGTCCGGCGCGCACGATTGTGTGTATTACTTCGTCCGATGGAGATTCGTCCTTGTAGCGACGAATCGATTTTCGGTTGAGCATCGTTTCAATCACTAAGTTGCTTGCCACGAAGGTACCTCCCCAGGAGTAAAAGCGCCTTCATACGTTTCAGACGAGTTTGCGAACTACTAGCGCACGCGTCTGCATGCGATCGGGAAATCGCAGCTCGAAGGTTGTAAACGGGCCAAGAACTCGCAGCCCAGCATACCGCTTCGGAATCGCTACTGCGAGGCGTTCGACCTTTCACTGTGCTAGCAATATCAAAATGTCCTATTCTTAGCAAAGTAAAAATGTCCTATTTTGCGGGTACTAGCGTGTTGTTTTTTCATTAGCCCGGCAGCGTTCGTCCTGCAAACCACCCTTCCCTCTCCATCACTGCATGCGCGGCCCGCATGCTAGGGCTGTCTCCTCTCGCTACCGAGACCGAGACATCTTTGCCAAGCGCTTCCGATATCTCAGCAACATCCCTATGTGTGTTCCCGGGACACAGGATCACCGAGTGAATGCCCTCCTCTTTGACGAGCTGCTTGCAGACTTCCACCGCCTGCTTCTGATCTCTGACCAGCACAGCGAAGAGCTTGTACAGGCTAGTCTCAACCACACAAATGTGCTTCTTCGGATCCGCGTCGGGAACGTGAGCAAGAAACAGGGCCTTGAAGGCCATGTGTATCACCTCCTGGGGTCAATCCTTAAGATGCTTCTCCAGCAATACCGAGTCTTCCTCAAAACCGCACCTCTTGTAGAACTCCCTCGCTTCGGTATTGGTGTTTTCCGTGCTTACCTCCACCTCGTCGCACCCGAGCTCGCGGCACGTTTCAACGACTGCGCCAATCAGACGCTTGCCGATCCCCTGACCACGGCACTTCTCGGCAACGATTAGTTCATCAATCAACCCCGATGCCCGCGCATGCATTATAGTCCTTCTAGTTGCGAAATTGACAAACCCAACCACCGAACCGGCGAGCTTTGCGACAAGAACGTGATGATGGGGATCGCCGAGTAGAATGCGGGAGTTCTCAACGGCACGCCGTGCATCGATATCGGATGGGCTGTCCATGGTGTGGCGGAGTGCCAGGATCAATGGTTCAAGCAGAGGAAGGTCAGCTTCTGTTGCCTTTTCAATCGAGACTTCGTTGCCCCGCATATTCCTCTTTGCTTGCGCTAAGCTCTGGTCCACGTCATCGTACTCTTGATATTTTCCAGGTTGACCGAATCCAGGAATCCCTCTTTAGTTTCGTAGAGTCGCCTCAATTCGGGTTCTGGAACAGCATCCGTACTTCGGATGAGTTTTTTCCCATTGCCCTTGCGCCACGCCGCTTCCCACAGACGCGCCGTCAATACGACGGCCTCCGCCATGGCCTGCATCAGACCGTCACCATACTTCTTCCATAACCGATCACACCTGTCACGCTTGCTCATGTCAACCAGTTCTTCAAAATCCTTCACGATGTCCCCAGGGTTCGCGTACTTTCTCACCGTATTGCGCATCAGCACGACAGTTGCCACAGCCGCGTCCTTTGCGGTCTTTATGCCGGCGACCGTTGCCGGCTCGCGCCCGGGCGCTTTCTGTTGCACGATTTCCGGTAGACGAGTTTTGATTGTGGCCGAGTAGTATTCGACCATCTGACTGTCGAACTCTTCGTGCACCTCATACGCGAGCGGTATCTCCTTCTCTTTGCCGCCGGTCTTCTTTGTCTTCATAGGCCCTTTGGGATTCCCGTGATGCATGTAGCTGATATGCAATGGCATGCACGCGTCAAACACATAATGCGACATGATTCCGGCTCCACACACGAATTCTGCCGTATTACCCTGTTTGACGGCCTTCACCATCGCATCGTATATCTGTGCAACCCTGAATGGCAACGCACCCTTTTCCTTGGCACCTATTTCTTTGTAGAATTTCACCCACACATCGGGGTCGACATTCGCAGGATCATCGCACAAATCAAGGAGTGTACGCTTGTCTCTCTTGGGGTTTGGCTGATCCATGTCAGCAAAATGGTTCGCCCCCTCCTTTCCTCTCTGGTACTTCCCGCCCCGTTTCTTCCACACCAAATCCGCTAAATCAGCCAACGGCACGAAATCGGCACTGCTCAAGCCTTTGGTTTCCTTCACCGCGGTCTCACCGAGCGGCATGCTGAACCTGCTGGCATTGTTCTCCATCAGTTCCTTGAGGTTCTTGTCCTTGATTAGGCTTGCGCACAAGCTAGGCAATACGACATGAGCGTATGCACCAAAATAGACGTCATAGCCGGTGTTCCAGTTGCACACCAGTTCAACGTCAAGGAGCCGACAAACGGTCCCCAGATTAGTCACCAGACCATATGGTTGCTCATCTCCGCCACTCACGTCCTTCTGTCCACCCCAGAGCACGCCGATGGCCTTCATGTGTTCGACGCTTTCAGGGTCGTCGACCACCAGCAAGGCACCAGAATCGCCTTTCCTTGGTGCAAAGGGTAACGCCCTATGGTTCTTTTTTTCGTGGCGTGGGCCTATGAGGTAGTCGGCTACATAATCGTACCCGCCGGCAGCAGCATACCTGTAGAAAAGACCCACAATTTCACCCTTCATCATGCCGGAAGCACATCCGTATCCTTTGACCGGACAGCCGACGAGCTTCAGACACAGGGTGTCATGATTCACATCCGCGATACCCTTCATCTCACCCAGACCGAATATCTGCGATGTCACACCGTGCAGGTCGTTCAGTTCGATGAGGCCAATATCCAGGTTGACGAGCGTGTGTCTCCCTGGGAAGGTCTCGTAGACTTCAGAAAAAGGCTTCTTTTGAAGCTGCTTCTGTGACGAAACGCCAATCTCTTCCTCGTTACCGTTCTTCATCGTGAACAGACTTTCTCCAGGACGACCCGCGACATGGGCGTTTGTCAGTCCGTAAGTGAGTCTCCCGTCGCTCACCAAACATCCGAACGTGGCCCAGCGCTCCTCGTTCTGCACTTTCGTCATCACAGGGTAACCACCGCCAATTACGCTACCGGGAAATTTCATCCGCAGGATGGGATCCGCTCCTTTTTGCTGCCACGCAGCCTTTATGACGCACACAGGAATTTCCCGACCATCCGGGAGATAAAGTCGTCTGGGCAGATAATCGTCTTTCGACTCACCACGGGTCTGGCCGAAACTCGCTTCGTGAATCCATTCCTTTACAAACACCATTACGCACGGCCATGAGTATTTCCTTACTTCAGAATTCTCCAGCGTCTTGGCAACTGTCTCCGGAACGCCCTCTTTGCGGAAACGGTATTTGCCTATGGCTGTTCCGATAACGTTTTTCTTACGCATCAAGAAGACATGGTAGGCGTCGCGCGCTTCAAGCACGTCCCTTATGGAAAGAGCCTGATACTCCTTCCCTATTTCGAGATAGCTTTCCAGAGCGGATCTCGAGCCGGCCTGAGCGGGCTTGTGCCGAGTGGGCTTGTGCGGGGTGGAGCTGTTCTTAGTGCGCTTTTGCGAAGCGGAGCTGTCCCGAGTGGGTCTGTGCCGCTCGGAGCCGTCCTTAGTAGGTTTTTGCGGAGTGGACATATGACCTCCTTCTTGTTGTGCATGTGTGAGGTGATGCGAAGGAATCTCAAATGGAGACTCCCGATTTTGTCAATCCATGCTTGGCTTTTTTCCGCTTCCCCGAACACGGGACTTTCGGGCTGGTTTCGCGTCCCAGGACCGCACACCGATCTCTTCGATAATCTTATGAGAATACCTGTCCGAAATCTCTAAATGCTACAGTAAAAAACCTACAGAATGTGCGTGCCTCCCCCATGGGTCCGATTCAATCTAAACTCAGATCATTAGCCGAAGTGGAATGAGTAACCGGGCAGGAACCTCTCCTCCTCATTCTTGCTCGACAGAATAATGCCACCCGGAACCGACCTCACGAAGGTTCCGTCGTTGTTAAAGATCCAGTCTCTCTTTTGGTCGGTTCCCCACTGGACGGATGATATCACGTTCGGGCTTTGCTCATTCAACTCCTCTCGCCGATTCCATCGGAATGCCCATAAACCAACGCCGGGAGACACAGCAAGCTCGCATCTTGCATGATACTCTAGCCGACGAGCTAGTCGAAGATCCGCTGATCTGAGACACGATAGGTATTCGAATCCAAGCTCTATACTCCTTTCACAATCCAACCTGCAAGGGTAATGCGAAAGAATACTCTGGTCATAAAAACGAGCAAATATGTTTATGACGAACGAATATTCCCTTTGTTCACTCATTTCCAAATATGGCTCTATCATCTTCAGAATTGAATTGTCGAATTGATACCGATCGAATCTTTCGCTGAAGGACACAATGCAGCACTGCGGATAATCAAGTAGCTCACCAATCAAGGTGTCGCTATGAGAATGCTCAGCCTTTTCTGCCACTCTTAGTTCTCTCGCACTTTTGCAGACGTAAATGAGAATATCGCCCTCTTCCGGGCTTTCCAAAGGTATGGCAGTTCTTTGAAAGGCATAGGAGCCATAAGAGACTTTGTTCCTGTTAACTAACTTTTGCGATGAAAACATGTACTTGAGTCCTTTTGAGTCGAGAGTGAGAATCAGGTCTAATAGATCTGGTTCCGCTACAGCTACAAGAGCACATGACCGCACGCCTGCTTCAACCAAAACCAAATCCTTCCATCCCCTTACGCGCATTATTTACTCCTCATATCAGTCCAATTAGAGAGCCGTGTCGTTGTTTCTCATCAGACAGTCTAAGAAATCGCTCAAGGTTACCGGGCTCTAACAGTGTTTCTTCGTCAGTAAGATGAAATAGTGCAAAACCAGAATTGATCTCAGCATTCATTAATTGATCCCACGAGACATTTCGAACTAAGTCTCGCGGTAAATCATTCCAATTGAGTGCACGAACATCTGCCTCGGCGTAGCGCTTGAAATATCCGCTGTCAATGCCAAGGCAGTATGTTTCCAGCAAACATTTGGAGCAGACTCTCATCTTGACAAAAATATCGGGAAGACTCTGAATCATCTCGGGCGAACTCTCCATAAAATAGTTCTTAACATATTCGGGTGCCAAACAGAAAGGAGCCTTTTCTATGACAAACATCAAGCCAAGTGAATTAAGGTAGTGCAAGGTAGGTATAAGAGAGCGGCGTACTGAACCTATGTCGGCTAAGAGATACTCGTAGCTATCTGTCATGATCGGAAGGCTATATTTGAAGCTACAGACCCCCAAATCCGTCAAGCGTTTGGTCGCTTCAAAAATTTGCTTAACATTTCGTTGAAATATGAGGTAGTTTACGCTTACAGGGATACCAATATCGTTCATATTGCGAATCCCCAGAAGTGTATCCTCGAAGCTCCCTCGCGTCTGCGTGAGGAAATCGTGGCTTTGCGCATCAGCTCCATAGAGTGACGTTCGCACTTGCACCGGTTTGAACCGTGCGACTCTTTCTGCAAATTGCCTTTTCTTAAACCTCTTCCCATTGCTAGCAATCTGAAAAGGTAGGCCTTTATCGCACAGATATTCCAGTAACTGAAAAAAGCCAGGGTACAGGGTAGGCTCGCCTCCGAATAGATCGACCGCCGTTCCCTTCGGTAGTTGGTCAAGACGACCCTTAAGAATCACAAACGGAATGTCCTCGCCGGCTTCGATCTCCTCCCTGACCATGCAGAAGATACAACGATTGCTACAGTGTCCCATGAGTCGCAATACTTCCATTTTCAACTCCTCAGGTAAAATCTAAACAAATTACTCAGATTGATAATGCGGGAAGCAACGTTGAGTTGATCAGGACACTCTGCAACCAATTCAAAAAAAGCATCAAATAAGGCCTTCATTACCTTGCAATAGAAGTAAGTTGATGATGGAAGATTTGATTCGTTATGCTCATGATACGCCATTGCCGGACAGCGACCGCACCATGGCCTGTAAGCACAAAGCCCGCATTGTTCTTCATCTGTCCGAGAAGTCTTGCGGAACGCAATGGTCAATGGGTGCTGTGATATGTCCTCAAAAGTTGAGTCGACCACATTTCCTACCACGAAGCCCCTGCCAAAACGTCCTTCATCACAAGTATAGATATGTCCTTCCAAATCATAGGCAATTTGACCATGGACCGCTCCGCAAGGACTACTTAGGTCAACAAACCGAGGATCTTGTCCCAATAAGACCTTTCTTAGCAGAATGGAAAACATACCATCAATAATTGGATATTCTGCGACGTTATAGTCAAGACACCTCTGCATAGCCTGCTTCCAGAAGTCCCCATATCTATTTGGATCAATTCCGACTTGTTGCCTCCACACTCTCTTTGCACATCCCATAGGGTATACAGGTTTGAAAAAAACCCGATAGATTCCTATCCGAGCCAGATTGTCAACTATTTCTTTAGGATACTTTAAGGATTTTCTGGTTACGACCACAAGAACTGTAGGCGAAATACCGTGACGACAAAGAAGATCGATGCCTGCGACTGCACGAGAGTATGAATCATCACCCCCCGGGCATCTTCGGAATGCATTGTGCAGCTCAGGTAAACCATCTAAGGAAGTGGAAACAGTAAATGAATGGAGTGCGAGATAGGACGCTACTTCTCTGGTTATTGTTGTCAGATTCGAAACAAGCCGGAACCGCACTGCCTTTTTTTGATATCTTGCTGCCTCTTCAAACTGATCAACAAGATACTCTATGGCCCCAAAGTTTAGTAGAGGTTCACCTCCCTGAAATTCCAGAGTGAATCCGTCATTTGAACTTTTGAGAATGAAATGGACTATTCTGTCAAGTTGCTGAAGATCTACCTTATGAGCCGTTACCCTGTTTCCAATATATTTTGGAGAAGCCTGACAATACGTGCAAATGTGGTTGCAGCGATCGGTTATAGACACTATATGAAGATCAGGATATCCAGAAAAGCATAGGCTGTGGCGGTCGTCGGAGGGCAGAGAAAACGTCTGTACAATCCGACTGCCACGATGTACTTGCCAGTCGCCACGCTCAGTACTGAATACCTGAATGCTTCCTGTATCACGATACAGACTATAGCGTGAATCTAACACAGGCAGTCTCTTTCCCATCTTTCTAGAAGGGGCAGAGACTTCTCTGCCCCTTCTAGTCTGTGTCCTTACTTCGACACATGTGGCGCTAGGATCTCTTCTGCCCCCGCCGAAGAGTGTCCCGAGGAGTGTCCGGACGAGTGACCAGAGGAGTGTGCAGCTTCCTCTCTTGCAATTGGTTCTACTCCCTTGATCGCGGCCTCCAGAGCTTTCCGGTCAAGACGTCGAATCTTTTCGATCTGCTCCGAAGGCAATCCGCACTCTTTGGCGACACCTGCCGGATCGGCCAGGAACCTTTTACGAAATTCTTCATTTACGGCTGCCTTCCCGACCAATCCAGTGATACCAGCGATACTACGTTGAATCACCGGTGCGTGTTTGATGCGCTCAGGCTTCATTCCTTATCACCTCCTTCCAGTGATGTTTGTCAAAGACCCGAGAGACTCGGCTAGCATGCCCGTGGTTTCTTCCGTCTTACTGTAGTGGCTTCCACTCGCTCGTTCCCTCCCTCTAACCTCTTTTCCTCCCTTCTATCGCGTGGCCAATCCAGAACCTTGTGCGCAAGGGGACGCGCGTCAGCCACGCAGGCATATTTCACGCACTCGGCTGGTTTCCCCAATCTGATCCACAAAGGAGTTTGAACCCCACCAACGGGCTGACAGGGCCTCCGTACAACCATCGGCTAGTTGAAGCAAGGGATCTGATGCTTTCGCGCTCATTGCGTGTTCGGATCTGCGAAGTCGATTTCGACTGCGACGACTGTCTGTCCAGCGGGGTAAGGAGATGCACGGTTCAAACCAGCGATTTACATGCAGCCCTCGATACCTGCATACGCATCTCTCAGTCAATCGCCTTCGCAGCATCCAGCGACAGACTTACTAAGGGACACCTGCCACGAACAGAAGCCTATCGTATCGACACAAAGTTGTCAATAGCGAATTTTGCGCCGAGGAGTCGCCTACCAGCTTGAATGGTCGCTTATTGCTTTACCCCACCCGGGGTCAACCCATCCCTACCAACTTGAACCGCCGCCTACTGCTTGACTCCGCCCAACGTGAGACCTGATACAAAGTAGCGATTGAGGAAAAGGAAAAGTAGAACTACCGGCAAGGAGACAAGCACACTACCGGCAGCATAATTGGCCCACTCGGTTTGGAAGGTGCTGCTGAGGCTTTCGAGACCCAGAGGAAGAGTGTAGAGGGTTCTTGTGTTTATGATGACCCTTGCCACCATAAACTCTGACCAAGCGGCCGCCTTCTGCATCACTTTCGCCGCCTGCTCTGGAGCGATTTCGTTGTTTAGACATCCTGATACGACGGCCGCGTACTCTCCCAAATTGCTCTCATCTTGGGTATCGGCGTGAGCCCGATGTCAATCCTTGCGGCGATGTATCCGCCGCAGGACCACGGACCGTTGATTATCATTGCTGCTTTCCCTTCCTCAAAAAGCGTTTCGGCCTGTTGATAGTCGCACTCTTTAGGCATCACGCGGTACCTTGTCTTCAAATCTCTCACGAATACGAGTGCCTTCACCATCGCCGGGGAATCGAGCGTGGGGTTGTAGTTCTTGTCCATCACCCAACCGCCGGTCAGAGACCCCGGCGGTTTTACAACTCCCCGATTATCGGCTCGGACAGGTATTTGGGAGGCTCTTTTCCCATCAGAACGTAAGCCTGCTTCAGAGTGTTTCTAAAAGCTTCGTCGAAGCGCTCGTCATTCCCAGAGTCCTTGTCCTTCCCGTACCACCAGAACCAGTCACTTCCCTCGGCGGCAAGTAGTAGTTCGTAGACCTGGGCCTTCACGAGTTCGTCGGGACCCGTTTTCTTCCATTCATCAAACGCGCGTCTCGCCAGAGCCAAATCATCCCATGCCACGTCTTCTTCGGGTTCACCAATCCAAGTAGCAAAAGAATGGCCGTCCCACGAACCCGCCAAGAGTTTCTCGACGGTCGGAAGAGTCTCAAGAGGATGGGTTTTCAGAAATTCACTTATCGTAGTCGTTTTCACCCACTTTGCCTTCACAAGCTGAGAATAAAACGCGCGCAGAAAATCCTTACCGTCGTTCTGATAGTTCTGCCAGGGATTCTCACCGTCGAGAATAACCACAACTATGTGATCCTTGTCAGAACTGGCAAGGTCCCGCTGGATATTGGAGAGGTTCTTCACAAAGTTGTTCGCCGCTTCGACAGGGTCCAGGCGTGCGAACTTGAAACCTATGTCGTTGGAGAGCCCCGTGTCCCTGAAAACGAGACCCAGCGATACGCCGTTCTGGGTACCTCTGTAGATTGTGAATTTTTCATCATCCGTGAGGTTCGTCTTGCCAAGGGACAGCGCGAGATTCTCCATATCCGTGGCCATCCACTTGAAGCCGTGCGAGGCAACAATATCAATTATTTCCTGCGCAACGGCCCCTTCTCCCGGCCACATCCCCTCTGGCTTTCTGTGGAATTTTTCGTCATAGAATACAGAAGCTTTGCTGACGTGCGCTGCTGCATCTTCGGGGTAGCTGAAGCGTTCGGATGGAAGTGTGACGTTTGGCATCGCGATCTTTGCCAGATCGGTGTCATAAATAAGTGGCAGAATCGGATGATAGAAAGGCGTCGTAGTGAGTTCGATCCTTCCCTCGTCCTGAAGCTTCTTGTGAATTGGAACAACATTGCGCATTATTTCAATCTGGGCGTCAAGAAGTCTCTTCTTTTCGGCCTCAGTGAAGCCCCGCCCCTTTTTCACAAGATCAGAAAGATCAATCTTCAGGCCCGAAGGAAGCTCGACGGGACCTTTCAAGAAGTCCGGGTCCATCCAGGCCAGATTGAACCACACCTGCAAGTCGAGAAAGTCCTGATCGGAGTACCGGGGGATACTCTGGAGTAGCTTCTCGTTGTTCAGGCCGGCGCGCCTGTCTCTGAGCTCTCTGTAGCGGGGGAAAGGATCTATCTGATTGGACCAACTTGCGTCAAAGAATCTCTGTAGCAAGAAAAGCTTGTCATCCTGCGTAAGTTCGCCCGCCGGCTTTGCGCTCAATCTGAGCATTTTGTCGGTGGGCCCCTTGGTCTCGTAGCCCTGGACTATATCCTCTATCTGAGAGAGAAGGACAGGGGTGAGGTTGATCGAGTACCTGAGCCCCTCGAATTCCTGCGCTATCGCAGCCATATCGTAGTAGTCTTTCGTACAGTGGAGTCTGACCCAGGGGTCAAGGTATTCTCCACTGGCAGTGTCTCTCTCGTAACGAGGCTGGTGCTGATGCCACAGGATGGCAAAGTAGATTGGTCTACCTGAAGCTGTGATCTGATCCACTATGGGAGCCGGAGATGGCTTTTTGGCAAGTTCCATTGAAACCTCACCATTCTCAAGAACAACAATGACCGAGTTAGACCCGCCATACGGGTCGGGAACCTTGGCTGGATTCGCCGGGTTTTCTTTCCACGTCCCATCTATGACGAATTTGTATTCATAGCGGCCGGGGCTCAGCTTCTTGGTAATCCTGAAGATTCCGTCCTCGCCCTTAGCCATGAGATCAGCATCGGGAGCCCAGTTGTTGAATTCTCCTGCAAGATACACTGTTTTTGCATCGGGGGCATAGAACTAAAACTCAATTCCCTGTTCCGTTTTCTGCGGAGGGCCTGCCATGGCGGCAGGGGCCGGGAACAAAGAGGCGACCGTGAATGCCACTAAAAACGCCCCTAACAACTGAATCCACAGCATCAGCTAGCAGCCATACTCCCAGTCGACCTTGAAACCAGACGCAGTGAACACTGCGCCTCTCTCCCAGTGATCAATGTTACTGAGATCGGTCTGGCCATTCGGGCCTCCCGGTGACCTTACCCCATTTCGCCGTCAATCCTGGGTAGGAGACAGAGCCTCGCCGTGAGCGATGGGTCGTTTCCGGTTGACGCACGTCCACCCTTCCACTAGCATGGGCTTGTAGCTGGCCTTGGGCTTGGGACAAGGTTCGGAGCAAGCCGGGAACAGGTCTAGAGCAATCCCGGCCCATTCCGAGACGGGCCCAGCAGATTCTGGCAGACGTTTTCATTTGATTGATTGAAAACTGGTCGACACCTTGGGGGGTTACTTATGGGACGCAAGGATGACCTTGGCGCAGCCAAGAACGAAATCGCCTCGAGAGCCGTTTCTCTCTTTGTTGACACGGACTACAACTGTGCAGAAAGCGTACTTCTGGCCGCTGCCGAACGCTTGAGGAAGTGCACTCCGTCCATCCCTTGTATCGCGACTGCTTTTGGGGGAGGCATGGGAAGAAAAGGTTCGGTGTGTGGGGCGCTGACGGGTGCTTTCATGGCCTTGGGATTGGTGTACGGAAGGAGCAAGCCGACCGACGACAGAGAGAAGATCTATGGCCTTACGCGCGAACTCTACGATAGGTTCACCGAGAAGTTTGGAAGCCCATTGTGCTCCGAGCTGATCGCCTGCGATCTGGGCACGGCAGACGGGAGAGATAAGTACCACAAGCTCAACGTACGTGAGCTCAAGTGCAAGAACTACGTTTCGTTCTGTGGCGAGACAGTCGCTGAGATGGTCGGACCCGAGATGTCGAAGTCTCAGATTTGAAAGCGCACACGGCTACTGACGCTGCACGCGTGCCGGGTGGGCAAGACGGGATTTGCATGGAGGACACGCGGACACAAACCGCTCAGAGCTTAATCTGCTACCCCTTCCTCTCTAGCAACGTAGCGGCGCTGTAGAGGTTGTCCGCAAATTCCTTCGCGTAGTCGGATTCGTGTAAAAGAGAAACCAACACTTTCGCAGCAAGCGGGAGAGTCTCCTCGGCAGGCAGGCAATACTGCATGTGCAAGAACTCTGCTCTTTCTTTCTCAACAGCGTCGCGAACATTCTTATTGCGAATCACGACGTCTGCCATCAGGCCGGCAAGGGGCTCGAAATCAGTTTCTTTCATTCCGAATCTCGTCATTTCCTGGACGCCGGTTCTGATTCCGCTCGAGTTTATGAAGCTCTCGTCGTCAGGAAGGGCCTGGTAGTTGACGATCATGCAGTTCTGTTCGAGCCTCCGGGCTATTTCCTCACCCGTGCCATACTTGCGCACCCTGACGATCACCTGGTGAGTCTGAGTGTAGCCATCCGTAGGGTTTCCCTCGACATCTAGCCCGCATTTCTCGAGATAGCCAGCAAAAGCCTTCGCATTCTTGATGACCTGCGTCTGGTACTCCTTCTTGAAAGCGTTCATCTCATGGACGGCTATGAGCAATCCCAGAAGCGTTCCGAGATGATGGTTGCTCGTCGAGCCAGGGAAAGCGCGGCTCTTGATTTCGGTCCACAGAGCAGCATTGGGCGCACCCTTGTCTATGGAACTCGCGACGACTCCCCTCTGGGGGCCAAAGAAAGTCTTGTGAGTACTTCCTGTGACAAGGTCGGCCCCTTCGTGGAGCGGCTCCTGGAAGGCTCCGTACAGACCCAGGACGTGTGCCATATCGTACATGAGCGTGGGGCGAGGATTCATGCGTTCTGCTATCTGAGCGACTTCGCGCACAGGTTCGGGGTAGATGAACATGCTCTTTCCGAAAACCACAAGCTCTGGCTTCGCTGCCATCATGAGTTCCTCGAGCTTCGAGACATCCGCGCGATAGAGGTTCTCCTTGAGCACAGGAAAGTTGACCACCTTCTCTTTCCCCGTCGCGGGGTCAATCTCCACGTAGTTGAACAACGCTCCCATCGGCTGACTGCTCAAGTGTCCACCCTTGTTTAGTTCATTGTTCATTACGGCTCTCATACGCGTGAAAGGTATCCCGGGGGCTGCGTTTCTATTCAGAAACTTAACCATTGCCTTAAAAACAACTTCGTTTGCCATCTGCCCGCTTATCGGCCTCAGTTCTACCCTCGTGCATCCGAAGTACTCGCACAACGCGGTTCTCGTTTCTTCTTCGACGTCACGTATGAGATCTGTGCCCTGATAGAAATAGATTTCTTTGCCTTTGAGTGTTCTGTGTTCAGCATACCTGCCAGCGGGGTCGGATATCTCGCATAGCTTCACGAGGAGACTCGGCGTCGTTTCCGAGGGAATGAGGTTGAAGCACTTGTTCTGGCGCCAGAAATTATTATCAACAGCTCTGTCGATGACGGATTCGATCTGCTCTCTGAGCATGGTGTTCCCCTCTGACACAAGTCCAGGAAATCACTGAGAAACCGGCCCGAGCTCAACAAGAGGTGAGCCAAAATTCACAGAGTCGCCTGCCTTCACGTGCACACGCCTGACAAGCGCTTCGCCATGGGCACGAACGTTGTTCTCCATTTTCATGGATTCAACAACTACCAAGACCTGATCGGCCTTGACGACTTCTCCCTCGCTGACTGTCACTTTCACGATGACGCCCGGCATCGGAGCGCCGACGATTTCCTCGGCCTTGAGTGCCCCGCCAATTCCTGATTTCCGCCTTGCTCCGGAGGCAGGCTTGGTAATGCAATACTCCCTGCCTGCGACAGAGACGTAGGATTTCCCTTCATTCTCGGCAGCGTAGGCAACAAAGGATTGGCCGGACGCATCGATCCAGAACGTATTGGGTGAAATCGGGACAACTTCAGCCTCGATAGTCCGGTCGTCGAACTTGACAAGCCAGAGTCCGTCTTTTTCCTCTATGCTGAACTTTTCTTCCTTGTCTCCTACAACAAACTCGAATTCCATCTCGAACCTTTCAAAACCGCTGCTCTCTCAACATGTGTGTGAAGCTCTCGGCGAGCCTCTGTCAATCTGGCGGAGCCTCGCACCTTGTGAGGTGGGCCGCATTGCATCTCATCCGATCCCGGCAATCCGCCATCTGTTGCCTGATTTCCAAGGAGAAAACGCCTCCCTGACGGATGCCACTGTCTTGACCGCGGGACCGCTCCTACCAAGCGCAGCGGCAGCCACAAGCGCAATCCTCAATTCGGCGGGATCTCCTTCGGCCGGTTTCCAATCAGAAAAGTGATCTGGGATGAATCCGGTGTGCGTCCTGCCCTCCGCAAAAGCTGGATGCTCCATCACATCAGCAAGGAAGTGGATCGTGGTCTTTATTCCAAGGATTACGTAATGCCTTAGAGCGGAGGCCATCCTCCGCCGCGCCTGTTCCCTCGTCTCATCCCATACGACGAGCTTTGAGAGTATAGGATCGTAGTGAACAGAAACCTCGCAACCCGTCCAGATTCCGCTGTCGCAACGAATCCCCGGGCCGACAGGTTCCTTCACAAAAACAATCTTGCCTGCGCACGGAAGAAAACCGTTCTCAGGGTCTTCAGCATAGATACGACACTCGATGGCGTGGCCGCGTTGACGAAGCTCTTCTTGTCTCAGCGACAGCTTCTCGCCAGAGGCGATGCGGATCTGCTGTTTCACCAAATCAACGCCGACAACCGCCTCCGTTATGGGATGCTCAACTTGAACCCGGGCGTTCACTTCAAGGAAATAGAATTTCCCGGTATGATCCAGAAGAAACTCCACCGTGCCTGCATTCGTGTAGCCCGCGGTTCTTGCTACCTGCACCGCGACCCTACCCATCTTCTCTCTGAGTTCGCTGTCGAGGGCAACGGATGGGGTCTCTTCAACGATTTTCTGGTATCGCCGCTGTATGGAGCATTCTCTTTCAAAAAGATGAACGACGTTGCCGTGGGTGTCAGCCAGTATTTGAAACTCAATGTGTCTTGGGCGCTCGATGTATCTCTCGAGGTAGATGGTATCATCACCGAAAGCTGACCTTGCTTCTCTCATGCAAGCGGCGAGGGACTCTTCAAGCTCTTTGGCGGCCCGGACTATCCTCATGCCCTTTCCTCCACCTCCACCGGCCGCTTTGACAAGAACGGGAAACTCCATCCGCGCGGCCTCGTTCACGAGCAGGCTTACTTGGGTACATCCGCCCATCATGCCGGGGATAACAGGAATGCCCGCTTTGACCATCGTCTTTCTGGATTCGACCTTGTTTCCAAGGAGCCTCATGGCCTCGTGGTTTGGCCCGATGAAGGTAATCCCTTCTTCTGAACAGCGTCGGGCAAACTCGGAGTTCTCGGCCAGAAAGCCATAGCCAGGATGGATAGCATCAGCGCCCGTCTTTTTCGCGGTGCTTATGATCTTGTCAATGTTGAGATAGCTTTCCAGCGGCGGGGGCGGTCCGATGCAGACCGCCTCGTCAGCAAACTGTACGTGGAGACTTCCCTTGTCGGAAGTTGAATAGACGGCCACGGTGGGGATTCCCATCTCGCGGCACGCTTTCATCACCCTCAGGGCAATCTCGCCTCTATTCGCAACAAGTATTTTTCTCATATGAATCGGCTGAATCGGCGCGGGCTGCGCTTATCCTTACTCATTGTCCGACGGTCAACGGTGTCCGCGTCTTTCCTCATCCGTCCTTATCTGTCCCTCGCTCCTCTATCGATCACTCGTCCATCGGTCATTCGTCTATCGGTTACTCATCTATCCGTTCGTAGACCAGCGAGGCTTTCGCTTCTCCAGGAATGCTCTCATCCCTTCCTGCCCTTCGTCACTCACCCTCAAATTCGCTATGGCCTCGGCAGTCATCTTCTTGGCTTCGTCAAGGCTCATGGCGGGGACTTTTCTTAAGAGCTCCTTACAGATTGCGATGGCGTTGGGCCCGCTAGAGATGAGCCTCTCGACAAAACCTGAGACGGCGTTATCAAGCTCAACTGGCTCGACGACCTCGTTAACGAGCCCCAGCCTCATGGCCTTTTCTGCGGTAAGCCTTTCGCCCGTTAGCATGAACTCCCGGCAGGCTCCCTCGCCCGCCTTGCGTATCACGTAAGGCGAGATGCAGGCTGGCACAAGCCCCAGTTTCACCTCGCTCAGGCTGAAACGCGCGTCTGATGCGGCCACGGCAATATCGCACGTCGCCACAAACCCCATGCCGCCGCCGACGGCAGCTCCGTTGACCCTGGCAATCGTGGGAAGAGGGAGCGAATAGATCGAGTACATGAGCTCCGATATATCTAGAGACTCCCTCAAGTTTTCTTCAAAAGAGTAGTCCTTGACCCTTTTCATCCAGTTAAGGTCAGCTCCTGCGCAGAAGCTCTTGCCTTCGCCCGTGAATACTACTACCCTGATGTCGCGAGCCTCATGAAGCTTACGGAATACTTTAAGAAGCTCCGTTATCATGCTGTCATTGAAAGCGTTATGGACCTCGGGTCTATTGAGAATGACCTTTACCACAGACCCTCTGGTTTCGCAACGTATCGTGCTGAAGCTCTCCTCAAACATGGACCATCCTTCTTTCCATCTATCCTTCAGACGAAGCTCTCAACACATGCCTTATGGGGAGACTCCTCGTCTTCATCCTCGCGTCCTTGCGTCCTCTTCATCCCCATCATCCCGTCGCATCCTCACATCCTGAACACGCCAAATCTGTGTTCAGGGACCGGGTTGTTCAAGGCCATCGAGATTCCGAGACCAAGGCACATCCGCGTATCCAGCGGGTTTATTATGCCGTCGTCCCAAAGCCTGGCGGTCGAGTAGTAAGCGCTGGATTCTTCTTCATATTTCTTCAAGATGGGCTCTTTCATCCGTTCCTGCTCTTCCTCGGTCAGCGTCTTCCCCTGTTTTCTGAGAGCGTCCACTTTTACTCTTACTAGGACGCTTGCCGCCTGTTCGCCACCCATTACGCATATCTTGGCGGTGGGCCACATCCAGAGTAGCTTCGCTCCATAGGCTCTGCCGCACATGGCATAGTTTCCAGCGCCGTATGATCCGCCCACGATGACGGTGAATTTGGGTACGTCGGCGTTGGCCACCGCATGAACAAGCTTGGCCCCGTCCTTCGCGATTCCGCCGTGTTCGTATTCTTTGCCCACGATGAAGCCAGTGATGTTCTGGAGAAAAACAAGGGGAATCTTTCTTACGGCGCACATTTCGATGAAGTGAGCGCCCTTCAAGGAGCTCTCTGAAAAAAGGACGCCGTTGTTTGCGAGTATCCCCACGGGATAGCCCATGATCCGCGCAAATCCGCACACGAGGGTTGTTCCATAGAGCTCCTTAAACTCGTGGAATCTGCTTCCGTCAACGATCCGAGCTATTACTTCTCTCAAGTCAAACTGCTTTCTCAAGTCTTTCGGAATGATTCCGTACAGCTCTTTCGGGTCGTAGAGAGGCTCCTCTGGTTCGGCCATCTCCAGCTTGAATTTCTCGGGAGCGTTCAGGTTCTCTAATATGTTTCTCGCAATCTCGATCGCGTGCGTATCGTTACTGGCGTAATGGTCGCTGACTCCAGAGATTCTGCAGTGCACGTCGGCTCCGCCCAGCTCCTCATCTGTGACGTCTTCTCCGGTAGCAGCCTTGACGAGCGGAGGGCCTCCGATGAAAATTGTGCCCTGCTGCCTCACGATCACTGTCTCATCGCTCATCGCGGGTACGTAAGCCCCCCCTGCCGTACAGGAACCCAGAACAACGGATATCTGAGGAATATTCAGCGCGGAGAGTCTCGCCTGGTTAAAGAAAATTCTGCCGAAGTGATGTCTGTCTGGAAACGTGCCCGATTGCAAAGGAAGGAAGATTCCGCCGGAATCCACAAGATAAACGCACGGCAGGCGGTTTTCCATTGCGATCTCCTGCGCCCTAATATGCTTCTTTATCGTCATGGGGAAGTAGGTGCCACCTTTCACGGTGGCGTCATTGGCAACGACGAGTACCTCCTTACCATGAACCACGCCGATCCCGGTCACCATGCTGGCGGAAGGAGCCTCGTTGTCATACATGTCATAGGCGGCCAGAGCGCTCAGTTCCAGAAAGGGCGAGCTCTTGTCAAAAAGAAGGTCGAGTCTTTCTCTAACGGTGAGCTTGCCCCGCGACTTGTGTCTCTCGATTGCGGAAGGAGGGCCTCCCTTCTTCACCTGTTCAAGCCTGCGCTTGAGTTCGGCCACGGCCTCTTCCATGGTGAGCTTGTTTTCCTTGAACTCGGGGCTTTCAGGATTGATCTGCGACTCTAGTACGTACATTTTCAATCACCTTCGCAGGCGCTGGAAAGGCACTGCAGAGAAAGACCAGGGCTTCTCAGCTCACGGGTACACACTTGTAACCGTAGCAGAGTATGCCCGCGCTTCCGTCCGCCTGAATGCGGCGAAATTCTACTTTCACCTTTTGACCAATGTGGATTTTCTCAAGAGGGCAATCAACTATTTGTGTTGTGATTTTCACCCCACCGTCGAGCTCAACTATTCCTATGGCATACGGTGCCTGCTCCGAGAATTGCGACGGAGCCACACGTATCACGGTGAAAGTCCGGACAACACCGTCCTCGGGCAGCCTTATGACGTCAAACGTCGTGTTCCCACACTTCGGGCATTTGCTTCTAGGAGGAAAGCATGTCTTTCCACAAACCTTGCATTTTCCTGCCTCGAGACGATATCTCTGCGGGATTTCCCGCCAGTAGCGTGCTGGAAACATCAGGCCACCTCCAGTATGTGAACGACGGTGCTGCCGCCTGTGCCGCCCATGTTCTGAGTCAATCCTCGTTTTGCGCCTTTGACTTGCCTCTTTCCTGACTCACCCCTCAGCTGCTCGGTTATCTCGACGATCTGAGCCACGCCCGTAGCTCCGACGGGGTGCCCCTTTGACTTAAGCCCGCCGCTTGTGTTCACAGGTATGCGACCTCCCAGGGCGGTAAGCCCGCTCTCCGCAGCCTTTCCACCCTCCCCTCTCTTCACAAAACCGAGAGCTTCAATCACACAAATCTCGGCAATCGTGAAGCAGTCGTGAACTTCTGCAACACTGATGTCAGAGGGTCCGACCCCCGCCATCTTGTATGCCCTCTCAGATGCTCTCTTGGTCGCGGCAAACTCAGTGAAGTCTTCCCTGTCGTGTAGGGCAATTGTGTCCGTGGAACTGCCAGAGCCTGCGACTCTGACCACGAGTTTCTTTGTGAACTTCTCCGCCATGTCAAGCGGGCAAAGGATCGCCGCGGCAGCTCCGTCAGTTATCGGCGAGCAATCAAGTATACGGAGCGGGTCTGCGACGAGCACCGACTTCAAGACCATCTCAACCGTTATTTCGTAAGGATATTGGGCCCTGGGGTTCATCGCACCGTGCTTGTGATTCTTGACGGCGACGTGCGCGATTTGTTCTCTGGTTGTCCCGAATCGCCTCATGTGGTCGTTGGCCATCATCGCGTAGAGTCCAGGAAAAGTCACGCCGTGATAGCCCTCGTACTCCTGGTCAGCCGCCGTGGCAAGCGCATACGTCGCCCCGTCGCCGCTAACGTCGGTCATCTTCTCCACGCCGCCAACAAGCACGATGTCGCTGATGCCTGAGGCCACTTCAATATATCCGCTCCTGAAGGCAACGCCTCCGGAGGCGCAGGCGGACTCGACTCTCGCGGCAGGTATTCCGGCCACACCCAGGTAGTCTGAAAGCAGAGAGGCCAGATGCTCCTGGCCAACGAAAAGCCCGCTGCTCATGCAGCCGACGTACATCGAATCAACCCTGTCCACACCGGCATCCCCGATGGCAGCCAGGGCCGCATCAACGAAGATCTCTCTCAGGGATTTCTTCCAGAGTTCCCCCCACTGGCTCATCCCCACTCCAATTACTGCGACTTCGCGCATACGCACCTCCACCTATTTACTTCTTATTCGCACTTCCTACTGGCTTTATTGAGACTTCTTACTGACGTTATTGGCTCTTCCTACTGGTTCTATTCGCTCTTGAGTATCTTGCCCCTGAACTTTGCGTACACGCCATACTCGATGTAGGTTTTCCTGTCGAGCTGCTGCCTGGTTTTTGGAGCAAGGTTCTGTACCTTCTCGATCTCCTTTGTTACCTCGAAGACAAACGCGTCACTCCCGGCTCCCGAACCGTATGAGGTCATAAAGATCTTGTCGCCCGGTTTCGCTATGTCAAGAATTGCCGTCAGGCCCATGGGCGAAGAGCCGGAATACGTGTTGCCGAGAGTAGGAGAGAGCCAGCCAGCTTCAAGCTGCTCCTTCTTAAAACCCAGCTTTTGTCCGACCTGCATCGGAAACTTACCGTTCGGCTGATGGAAGACCGCATGAGCGAAGTCCTGCGGCTTCATGCTCACCTTTTCCATCATCTGCACTGCCGCTGTGGTGATGTGGCGGAAATAAGCCTGCTCACCCGTGAAGCGACCGCCGTGCCTGGGATAATACTCGTACTCTCTTCTCCAGAAATCAGGCGTGTCCGTCATGAAAGTGTGAGTGCCAAGCACTTTCGCCACGCCGTCTTCTTTGCCGAAAATGAAAGCAGCTGCCCCCGCAGCCGCGGAGTATTCGAGGGCGTCACCGGGCGCACCCTGCGACGTGTCGGCCCCGATGGCCAGGCCATACTTGATGGCGCCGCCCTGGACAAGCCCTATGCAAACAAACATTGCCTCGGTTCCAGCCTTGCACGCAAACTCGAAGTCAGAGCAGTGTGTGTTCGGCGAGGTTCCGATCGCCTCTGATACGACCGTGCCACTGGGCTTAACGGCATACGGATGGGATTCTGAACCGACGTAGGTAGCTTCTATGAGGGACGCGTTGATCTTGGCTCGTTTCAGGGCATTTCTGGCAGCTTCAACGGACATGGTTATCGTGTCCTGGTCCGGCGCGGGGACAGATTTCTCGACAAGCATAAGCCCCCTCTTGTAACTCTCGGCGTCCGCGCCCCAGACCTTGGCAATCTCCTCAACTTTGATGCGATGCATGGGCACGTAGGCTCCGTAGCCAACTATTCCTGCCATGATTTCCTCCTCTTATGGTTTGCCAACTGTCCGAAGGCTGTTCGGCTGACCTTCCCTCTTTCCTTCCGATCTCAAGAAATTAGTCTGAATTTCTAAGAAAAGAGCACTACCTCTAAAGAAAAAAGCACCAAAGAAGCGGGTCTCAAACACAACAAGCCAAGACAAGAATGATACCATCTCCAGTAGCAGTCGTCAATCTCGGGTCTCGCGCAGGTAGAGTACAGTTTTATGTGTAAAAGGGTTGGAGGGGAAAAAGGAGTGGGTGTATTCTTCCTGGTTCATCATTCGCCCATAAACCCTGAACCTGGAGTGCCACACAGTTCTGACAAAAGTTTCATCTGTCAATACAACGCTAGTCTCTCTCGTGCCTTCGGCGTCGTGCTGCCGTTCTGACAAAAGCCCACACTCTGGTATACATCAACTTCTGCAACATCCACATGCACCTTTCTTGACTAACTACGGACGCTCTGGCATGATTGTGGAAGAAACAGTGCCAAGGTCACTATTCTCACGTCGTTTGAGATGGTACAATCTTGCGCTTAGGATCACGGTGTTTGTAGCTCGCATCCAGGTTAGGTCATGTGGAGCTCACGTTTGGCATCTCACCCGGAGACTGTCCAACTGCATGCCAAGTTAGTTCAGTATGAGTATTGTGAGTAAGGGGAGGAGCATGAGTAAGGATGAACTGAAACCCGCGTCGAAGCCCACGCTTCAGGAACTTAAACCTATGTTTATTGCGGCCACGAAGGCCGCGAGAGCGGCGGGCAGGCTTCTAAAGTCAAAGGCTGCCGCCAAGAAGAGGATTACGTACAAGGGGAAGGTGAATCTTGTCACCGAAGTCGACACGCTCTCGGAGGCCGCCATAGTCAGTTACCTGGCCGCAAACTTCCCTGATCATTCGTTCCTCGCAGAAGAAGGCGGGATGCGGAAGTCCGGCTCTGGGTTCCAGTGGGTAATAGACCCGCTGGACGGCACAACCAATTACGCTCATGGCTATCGGATCTATTCTGTCTCAATCGCCCTGCGCCATTTTGAATCCACGGTTCTGGGTGTTGTCTACGATCCAAACCTTGACGAGCTCTTCGGGGCAATTGAAAACTGTGGCGCTTTCCTCAACGGAAGGAGGATAAGAGTATCCACCACGAGTTCTTTGTCCCGGAGTTTACTCGCAACGGGGTTCCCTTACGATGTTCGAGAAAGCAGGAACAATAATCTCGACCATTTCTCAAACTTTGCCGTGCGAGCCCAGGCCGTGCGACGCGGGGGCTCCGCTGCCCTGGATCTCTGCCATTTGGCGTGCGGCAGACTTGATGGCTTCTGGGAGCTCAAGCTAGAACCATGGGATACTGCCGCGGGGGCTCTGATAGTTAAGGAGGCCGGAGGGAAGGTCACAGATTTCGGTGGCGGCAGCTTTGACATATTCAAAAAGGAAATACTTGCCTCGAATAGAAAAATCCACAGAGAGATGCTGAAGACGCTGGCGCTTTCTCAGCATCAGACGCGGCGCACCCAACGCACTCGGTATAGCCAGGACGTTCTGCGTAGCAAGCGTACCTAGTATACGAAATCTCTCGTCTGTGCTAATATGGCTGGGTTTATCAGCCCAAGGCATTTAACCTGGCTTCTTTTCGTGTTCAGCCGGCTTGCACTCGGCTGGCTCGCACTCGGTTAGCCCGCCGGAGGAATGCCCGTCGCATGAACCAAGATTGACCAGCCAGGACGGCAGGATGGAGGAGCAAAGTGAAAGAGAAAAAACTCCCCGAAGTTCCAGTTTCGAAGCTCAGGTGGAAGTGTCCAATCGACAAGCTTGATTTCAAGTCAACGAAAGATGTGGAACCGTGCCAAAAGATAATCGGCCAGGAAAGGGCCCTGAGAGCCGTACGTCTCGGGCTAGAAATAGAAAGCGCGGGCTACAACATCTACGTGGCTGGGTTTGTTGGAACGGGAAGAAATACTACCATAAAGCGCCTCTTAGAAGAGCTTGAAAAAGGAGAGACTCCTCCGGACGACCTCTGCTACGTGCACAATTTCAAGAACCCCGACATTCCATGCCTGGTTACCCTTCCGGCAGGTAGGGGAAAAGTCTTCAGAAACGACATGAATCTCCTGATCGAAACCTTGCGAAGGAACGTGCCTCTCATTTTTGAGGACGAACGCTATCAGGACAACAAGAAGAAACTTCTCGAATCATTCAAGAACAAGGAAAAGGAAATCTTGAAAGCGCTCGAGAAGCGCGTCGAAGCGGACGGCTTTGTTCTGGCACAGGTTCAGACCGGCCCCTTCACAAGACCGGAAGTCCTGCCCGTAGTCGGTGAGAACGCGGTTTCTATGGAGGCTCTCGAAAAGCTCGTCGAGGAGAGCAAGTACAAGAAAGAGAATTTGGAGCAAAAGAAGGAGCAGTACGAGCATCTCTCGGAAGAACTTGAAGCGGCCTTCAAAGATGTGAGGAAGATCGAGAAACAGATGAAGGGCGAGCTCGATCACTTTGACATGCTTGCCGTTATGCCTCTCGTCAAAGACGCCATCGGAGAGCTGAAACAGAAGTACGGGAAATACCAAAAATTGCTGGCCTATCTTGACGAGGTGCAGACCGACATTATCCAGAATATCGACAAGTTCAAGCCCAAGGCGGAACAGCCACCGATGCTCGTGCCATTCATGCCATTCCCGCAGAGGACGGAAGAGTTCTTCGAATACGATGTGAACGTCATCGTTGACAACGCTGAGACAAAGGGGAGACCCGTCATCATCGAGACTACGCCGACCTATAGGAATCTTTTTGGTTCGATCGAGAGGGTCGTTGGCAGGTTTGGAGAATGGAGGAGCGATTTCACGCGCATAAAGGCGGGGTCTCTGCTCAGGGCCAACGGAGGCTATCTTGTCTTGAACGCTCTGGACGTGCTCACCGAGCCTGGGGTATGGGTTGCTCTCAAGCGAACAATAAGAAACAGGATAATAGAAATGCAGCCCTACGATCCGTTCTATCTGTTTGGTGGCACTTCTCTCAAGCCCGAGCCGGTCGAATTCCGGCTCAAGGTTGTGATGATAGGCGATGCCTACATCTATTCTCTCCTCTATGCTTATGACGAGGATTTTAGAAAGACCTTCAAGATAAAGGCAGATTTTGACACCGTGATGAAGCGAAGCAAGGACACTCTCTATGATTATGCTTGTTTTATCGCCAAAATCTGTATCGATGAGGGGCTTTGTCACTTCGACAAGACAGGTGTGGCCGCAGTTGCAGAGCACGCAGTAAGACTGGCGGGATACCAGGAGAAGCTCACCACGCGGTTCCTTCAAATAGCCGACCTAGTCAAGGAGGCCAGCTACTGGGCAGCAAAGGACCACTCCGAACTTGTTCAGGCGAAACACGTGGAAAGGGCCATAGAAGAGAAAATATACCGCGTAAGACTCATAGAAGAGAAAATACAGGAGCTCATCGAGCGCGGCATTCTGATGATTGACATAGAGGGAGCCAAGGTCGGCCAGGTAAACGCGCTTTCCGTGTATGACCTAGGCGACCACGTTTTTGCCAAGCCCTCCAAGATTACCGCGCAGACTTCTCTGGGAAGAGCTGGAATCATAAACATTGAAAGAGAAGCAAATCTCAGCGGACGCACTCACGACAAGGGCGTGCTCATAATGACGGGCTACATAAGAGGCATGTACGCCCGCGAGAGGCCGCTGACCGTTAGCGCAAGCCTCTGTTTCGAGCAGTCGTACGCCGGAGTGGAAGGAGACAGCGCCTCCGCGGCCGAGCTCTTTGCCTTTATCTCGAGCCTGGCGGAACTTCCTCTGAGACAAGACATAGCCGTGACAGGCTCGGTGAACCAGAAGGGAGAAATCCAGCCAATAGGAGGCGTAAACGAGAAGATTGAGGGCTTCTTCGACGTGTGCAAGGCAAATACGCTCACGGGTACGCAAGGGGTCATAATCCCTGAACGGAACATACAGGAACTCATGCTGAGGAATGACGTTCTCCAGGCCGTGCAGGAAGGCAAGTTTCATGTCTACTCAATGAAGAGAGTCGAGGACGGAATAGAGATACTGACCGGCATGCCCGCCGGAGAGCGCGGAGCAGATGGAGAATATCCTGAGGGCAGTGTCAACTACCTCGTCAACAAGAAGCTCGACGAAATGAGCGAGAAGATGAGGGAATTCGGGGAAAAGCTCAAGCCCGAGGAAAATGAGGTGGAAAAGAAGACTGAAAAGACTGGTTGAGGATCGCCGGGCGAGAAGAATTCCGGATAGTCCGAGGGGTTGGGAACTTGCTGACATTTCGGGGATGGATTTCCCTAGGGCTTGCATCCGGGGCACCGTTATTCCGAGGGGGGCTCTCGCTGGCGGGTCGAGGTTGAGATGTAATTAATGCTTAGGCAACTCTAAAGGATCCCACAGCGGACGGGCCGCAGTTTTTGTTCGCTACGTGTATCTGATTACACGGGCGGAGCCGGACAGTGTACTTACTTATGCGGCAAGCGGGCACTGCCGCAACTCAAAGCACGGGAACACATCGCAGGTAGGCACCACAAACTACGAAACGGATTATCTCACAGAATTCTATTAGTGGAATAAGTTACCTAGTTCTGTATACTATTAGTTGGGCCGCGCGCCAGAAAAAATATAAACCGACAGGAGTTAAATAGCTCATGATATTGGACAAACTCGCACCAAAACGATTCGAAGAATTAGAACAGAGGGCAAAAGTCATCGCAGAGAATGACCGTGAGTTTGATTTCCAAAGTGTGGAAGGCAAAAAATACTACAACATAAAAACCGCCAGCTTTCAGGGGTGGGCAACCAATGCACTTAATTTATTGCAACGTGTGTTTGGAGAAGACAGCATTCATTATCAACACCTGAATGAACAATATAAGAGTTGGAATGGCCGAGAATCATCCTTCGAATCCTATAGAGCAATTTTTCAGGCAGCCAAAGAAGATTATGAGGGCGGCTATATTTTTAAACTTCGAGGTTTGATTCATGCAGAAGTATTTGATGACATGCTTGAACAAGCGACTGAACTATTAAGTGCGGGTTACGAAGACCCCGTTTGCGTTGTAGCTGGGGTTGCTCTCGAAACCACATTGAAAGAACTCTGCACACGAAATAGTATTCCACACGCTAAAGTCGACAAAATGAATGCTGACCTTTGTGAGGCTGGGATATACAATATGGCGATGCAAAAACAAGTCGCCGCTTGGGCGGAACGGCGTAATAAAGCGGCACATGGTGACTCGTCTGCGTCAAGCAATGCAGATGTCGAAGAAATGATACGTGGAGTGGAACGCTTGATAGCAGAACATTTGTAAAAAAAGTGCGACTCAACACCGGCTCCAGCGGACAGCGGCTCCGCCGCTCGTAACCGCAGCGCGTTTCCAGAAGTGATGCGATAGTTGCGAAGGAGTCTCACCCGTCCCGCCGCTGCCGCTGAGCCCATCCGTTAGGACCAAGTCCGAAGGAAGGAGACATATCATGCGACGCTTCAACGCATGGGCATCGTGCTGGCTTGCGCTTACTATCTGCTACGTCACTATTCTCGGCGGCCATGCTGGCGCACAGGTTCTCGTTGAGGACTTCAATGACAACAAGATTGACTCGACCGTCTGGGTCGGCGGCATCGTCAGCTCCGGCCCGCAACTTGCCGAGGAAAGTTGTCAGCTCGAAATGACGCTTCCCGGCACCTCAATAGGCGACCCCTTCGGGGTCGCACTCATGAGCAAGTTCCTGCTCAGAGGCGATTTCGACATTCGCGTTGACTACCATCTCCTTGCCTGGCCGTATGGTAATGGTGTCAGGATAGGTTTGTCGGCGACATCTGACAACGGGGTGGAGCGAGTCAGTCTTGGCAGCCAGAACGATCACCCCTGGGCGCCCCGTGAGGTTTACGCGACCGATTTCTATGACGGCCCTCAGGGCTTCACGGAGACGAGCGACATGGACGGGAGTCTACGGCTCGTGAGGTCGGGCAGCACGCTGATCGGCTATCGTTATGAGAGTGGTCAGTGGAGTCTCATTCACGCTGGCCCAGGGCCAGACTTCGACGCACCCGTCCTTCTGCACTCGTGGAGCCACGACTGGGCTTTCATGGATTGGGATGTCGCGTTGGCCTTTGACAACTTCGTCGTCACCGACGGCCATCTGGTGTGGCCTCCTACTAATGTAGAAACGCGCACCTGGGGCCGGATCAAGGCACTTTTCAGGTGAGTTGTATGGCCTAACGGTAGCGTAACCTGCGGGCTGCCCTAGCGCGAGGCTCGTAACGCAAGTAACGTGCCAGGGTAGCCCGCAGGTTCACGCGGAGTTAGGCCACTCTTCTTCGGGGCTTGAGAACGAAGCTAACACGTAGGCCAGCATGACCAAGCATTTCGATCAGGTTGTCAGTGCTGAAACGGTCAATCTTGCCGCGCATGAGATCGCTGATTCTGGGCTGGGTCACACCAAGCCACTTGGCTGCGGCAGCCTGCGTAAGATGCCGGGCCTTGATGATTTTCGTAAGCTCGATCATGAGGTCTGCCCTTGCCCGCAGATTCTCGGCCTCTTCAGGAGAGAATCCGAGATCTCGGAACACATTCCCGGATGAGCGCTGGGTTTTCATATCCGTCTAGTTCTCCTTTACCTTTCTGTGGAGGTTCAGCATCTCAGCGAATCGTCTTTTCGCCAGATTTACATCCCCTTGTCGCGTCTGGCGGGTTCGCTTTTGAAAAACATGAAGCACGTAGATTGCTTCCGTCATTCGCGCTACGTAGAGGACCCGATGTTCGAGTCGCGTGTGTATTCGTATTTCCTGCACTCCGGGCCCCACACTCTTGACTGGCCTGTAGTCGCTCGGCATCAGTCCGGCTTGCATGCGGCACAGCTGGTAACCCGCGAGCCTGCGAGCATCTGGTGGAAATGCTCTGAGGTCCTCGAGGGACGAACCGAGCCAGACCACCGCTTTATGGCACATGTCGTTCATGTGAATAGTATACACCAATGTGTATATACACGCAAGAGTTCCCTAGCCAGGCCATGCACCTGACGGTGCGCTCCGCCCCGCAGGTGATGGCCACCGTTCGCAAGCGGGAGAACCGGGAAAGGAGGCATTATGAAAAACAGCCTGAGATTTGTTGCAATAGTAGCATTGCTTGTTTCGCTTTCAGTATTGCTAATTGGGTGCGGAAAGGATGATGGCAAAGGAGTCCAACCAAAAGTTGATACATATGATGTAGACAAGAATGGTATACCGAAGTTTGTGAGAACTGACTACATTGAGCTATTAAGAATCCAAAAGATTTCGAGATTTCGTTCGGCGGCCGGACACGATTATTCCGATGATTTCGAGCAATGCAGAAGTATGAAACACTACTATTGGCCATTTGGCGGTGATCCGGGTCAAACGCATACGCCTTCCTGGGCGACGATAAATGTACACTCGCCCGTAGGAGGGACAATCTCGAAAGTCTTTGAGGAATCGGCGGGCACGCAGATACAAATAAAATCAAAAGATTATCCCGCGTTCTACTTCATTATCTTCCATGTTGCTGTGGCCAATCCCGTTACTGTCGGAGACGTAGTTGCCGAGGGTCAGCTGCTCGGTAATCACATCGGCGACCAAACCATGTCAGACATCGCAGTTGGCGTGAATACCCCAGGCGGATGGAAGCTGGTATCGTACTTTGACGTCTTGACTGATTCTCTATTCCAGAGCTATCAGGCGGCCGGCGTTAGCTCACGGGATTCACTGATTATTTCCAAAGAAGCAAGGGATGCAGACCCTCTTACCTGTAGCGGAGAAACATTCACCGGCAGTGGAACTCTTGAAAATTGGGTGATTATTAATTGAAATTTGACATCACAATCACTGCGCCTGATAGGTGTTGTTGAGTTCTGTTGGGTCTGGCCCTGCGAGTATGGCCCGACAGCAGACTAACCCCTATGAGGCCTCCCGCTGTGCGGCGGCGGGTGAGCGGCATCGTTGAGCCTGTAGGAAAACCCCCTTTGAGGCGCTTTCCAAGAAACCGGATCTAATGAATTCAACTGGTTACAGCCTAGGCCAACTTAGCGTTCGGACTTTTTCTACAGACTCGCTGGCTGGCTAGAGATGTGCGCGGGTATTGAACTCCGTTGCGGAATGTGCTATCAATATCGATATGAGATCGATTGAGACCGTGATCAAGTGTGGGGATTGCGCTGAGGTTCTGCGGGAGTATCCCGATGATTTCTTTGATCTGATCGTCACGTCTCCGCCGTACGCTGATTCCAGGGCCAAGACCTACGGCGGGATCAGACCCGAGCAGTACGTTGAGTGGTTCCTGCCACGCGGCGAGCAATTCCTGCGTGTCCTCAAGCCCACCGGAACTTTCATCCTAAACATCAAAGAGAAAGTCGACCGCGGCGAGAGACACACCTATGTGATTCGACTGATACTTGCCCTTCGTGAGCAGGGTTGGCTGTGGACCGAAGAGTTTATCTGGCACAAGCGGAATTGCCACCCTGGCAAATGGCCGAATAGATTCAGAGACGCCTGGGAGCGCTGCCTACAGTTCAACAAGACGCGTCGCTTTCAGATGTATCAGGAAAGCGTCATGGTGCCCATGGGTAAGTGGGCCCGAACTCGGCTCAGACGTCTTGGCAAGAACGATATTGTCCGGTTCAACTCTCAGGTGGGCAGCGGATTCGGCAAGAACATCGCGAACTGGATTGGGAGAGATAAGGCATACCCGTCCAACGTCCTCCACTTGGCTACCGAGACAGATAATCGTACTCATAGTGCCACGTTTCCGCGCGCTCTTCCCGAGTGGTTCATCAAGCTGTTCAGCAAGGAGGGCGATTGGGTCCTGGATCCATTTGTCGGCAGCGGTACGACCTGCGAGGTGGCCGAGAGGCTTCTTCGGAATTCTGTTGGAATAGACATAGTGCCGGAGTATGTGAAGCTCGCACGGGAAAAGACTAATCCCACCGACATGGTGCTTCTCGAGAGCAGGGCAAAGTATGGGAAACGTGTCAAGAGATGAGATCGTTGGTTTCATCGAACCGAATATCCGGCAGTTTCACAAGCGCCGACTTGAGAACCTTCTAGCACTCCGGCTGAACAAAATCCTCTCTCGAAAGAATCCGTACCTATTCAAGGCGAAGAACCAGAACACCGCTCAGGACTTGGTCAAGTCTATCCTTGATGCGCACCTGTCGTCACAGGAGGAAGGAATCTTTGGCGACTTCTTGGAGCATCTGGCTGTTTTTATTTGTGCACGCGTCTACGGAGGCATGAAATCCTCTGCAGAAGGTATCGATCTCGAGTTCGCGAGGGATGAGACTACCTACCTCGTGTCAATCAAATCGGGCCCCAATTGGGGCAACAGCCGTCAGGTTGCCAAAATGAAGGACGATTTCAGGCGGGCCAAGAAAATCCGTGGCGGCAACCTGAAGGGAGTCAAGATAGTTGCGGTCAATGGCTGTTGCTATGGCAAGGACGACAAGCCGGACAAGGGCGAGTACCTGAAGCTCTGCGGTCAGCGATTCTGGGAGTTTGTTTCCGGGAAAGAACGCCTGTACACCGATATTGTCGAACCCCTAGGCCACAAAGCCAAAGAGAAGAACGACGAGTTCCAGGCTGAATACGCCAAGGTCATCAACAGGTTCACTCTGGAGTTCGCCATAGAGTACTGCGACTCCCATGGCTCAATAATCTGGCCGCGGATTGTTCAGTTCAATTCGGGAAAGCGCGACAGGTAGGGCTATCCAACCCCTATGAGGCCTCTCTCTGTCAAGAAAGAGAGCCCGCCCATGGCCGAAGGCTGGAGCGGACGGGAAGGAACTCCGCCGCTCAGCCACATCGTTGATATGACTCCCGCTGTCAATGGGATTCCGAGTTAACGTTACTGGGGTTGTGATACCTCGTTTGTATTCAGGGTTGAGAAGAGACGTGGCCAGTAAATGCGACGGTTGATCCTGCTGATATCCGTGGGTTGGTTGCCACCTTACTTGTGTCCGTAGGGCGCCTTCCTCTGTCTAGGCACGAGGGTTTAGGTATCCTCATAACGATGTCGAGGGTTGCGCCAAACCGGGGCCGCGCCTCTTGTGTCGAAGCGTGCGGGGTCGCCCAGCTCAGCTACGGTGGTGACGGCGACGGTGAACTGGACACCGGGAGTGCCTGGAGGGCGCTCACGAGAGGGAGAAGTTTCCAGGAAGAGACGCGATCTCGGAGCTCTGGCTCAAGATGCGTGAGGCGTTCTTGGTGTTCTGAGACTGTGTGTACGTATTCCTGGAAGACGATTTGTTGGGTTGGAGTGGGACAGACTACTTCTGAGAGCCAGCGCAGGTGAGCTGGGGTCCATGAGGCTCTGCCTGTGTAGTATATGCCGTGACGGAGGAGGAATGATTTAAGGCGTAGCTTGGCTGCTTTGAGGTCTTTCAATGTGTCCTCGCGTGCTCGTGAGAGGTCTCTGATAGCTTCGTGTTCCATGTCGGGGACGTAGACTGAGCTTAGGTCACCTGAGCGCAAGAGGCGTGCGAGTTGTACAGCATCGCGTCGGTTTGTTTTGACTCTGTCGCCTGGTCTTTTTGGTATAAGAGAGGGTGCGACCACGAGACATGTGTAGCCTTTGGAGAGCAGATAGCGGTAGAGGCCGTAGCCAGAGGGGTCGGCTTCGTAGGCGAAGATGAGGCGCGAGGCCTTGGGTTGGAGTCGGCCGGTGAGCTTGTCGATGTCGGACTGTCTGCTTCCTATGGGTCCGAGGTAGATGATTTCTGCGTCGCGGTCATCCGGTACGTAGGCGACCGCGATGAAGTCTTTGTGGACATCGAGGCCGACGAAAACTGTGGTATTATGGTTCATGGCTGACCTCCGCGTGAGGGTTAATGGTGGAAAGACCATTATGTGGCTCTGGTCTCCATGAGGCTAACCCACGGTAAAGCCGGAGGCCAGCCTCTCCTCAACAGAAGTCATTATGTCTACCTGAAGTATTGGGTTCGGGCGACCAGATGGACGATTTCGAATACGACGTGTTCATGAGCCATACTTACGCTGACAAACCTAGAGTTCGAAGGATCGCGCAAGGACTAAAGGGAGCCGGCCTTCAGGTCTGGTTTGACGAGTGGGGCATTAACCCTGGTGATGACATACTGCTCTGCATTGAACATGCCTTGGATGCCTCCCGGTGCTTGGTTCTCTGCATGAGCAAAAAGGCCTTCGGTTCAGATTGGGTTAATCTGGAGCGTTCCACGGTCCTCTTTCGTGATCCTTCCAACAAAACCAGACGATTCATTCCTCTCTTGCTTGAAAACTGCACAATACCCGCCGCAATTGGCCGTTTTGCTTACGTCGACGGCCGAAAGGGGACAAACCAAGCTATCAAGGAACTCCTCAAGGTCTGTCAACCGCAATTCGCTGCCACACCACCAGCTTCCCACCAGTCCGAGGGGAAGCTACTTGTCCGCTGGCACCTCGAACTCGACATGAACGTTGGCGATCTCGGACCGGAGAGTCTCGGGAGGATACTCGCTCGGCTTCGCACGATCTCCGGCGACCCTAAGCTCGTCCTGAAGGATTCAAGGCAGGGGAGCGTGATTCTAAGTCTCGAAGGAAGCCTCCACGGCTACAGAAAGATCCAGGCTCTGCTCACAGCTGGTCTGCTCCCCAAAGAGCTCGGAGTGCGCGTAATCCGTGTTGGGCGTGGACTGTCCAGCGAGGCTTGCATGACGGTTGTAGCCTCAAACGTACCGACATGGTCCCCGACGGTGGCCGAGCTTCTGAGCCAGCTCAGAGCCCTCCTTGTGGAGGAGAGGCTCGTCGAAGCTCTCGAGTTGGGAAGAGTGCTTTGCAGACGATATCCTAAGGATTGGCGTTTCTCCGTCTACTTAAGCACTGTTCTTGTAAGGCTCAAGGCCTTCGATGAGGCAAACGCACTCCTAGACGCTATCGTCGTAGCCTTCAGTGATAACCCACGTGCAATCAGCTACGCTTATCAGAACAAAGCGTATCTCACCAGTCTCGGGGGTGGCGAGGAGCAGAGGAGTGCTGAAGAGCAGCTACGTCTCTACCAGCTGTCGCTAGGCTACGAGCCACGTCCCTCCGCTTATGTTGGTGCCGTCAGTTGTCTGCTGAAGCTCGGTCGGATCGTCGATGCTGAGGCAATGCTGAGCAATGCCCTCATGAGAGAAGGCTTTCTCCGGTATTTGAAAACGGTCGGATACAGGGCTTTCGATACGAACGCGCTAAAGAAGTCCAAACTCCTGGACTTACTTGTGTCTGATCATCTCGGTGACCAATGAATGGTTCACTCGCGGCTTAGACCAAGCCAGGATGGTGCGCCCAACGAAACTGTTTGAAAAGTGTGACGGAGGATCTATGTTATCGGGCAGATGAGAGTCCGACCTGCTTGTGAGGAGAACCTGCCCGATGGCGCGATACAAGCCGCATAGCTATGCTCACACCTTGATCTTGCCGGTCTCGTTGGAAGTGCAACTGATCCCTGGCGCCCTTGAGTTTGCGACCCACATGTTGGTGGATTCGGGGATTGATGTTAGTGCGTTCGAGAGCAAGCTTAGGAATGATGATACTGGTATATAGTGCTCCCCTCTGAAAATTCGCGCGGTCCTTGGGGGACTTATGGCAAAGAAGTGGTATATGCACCCGGCAGTTCTGGCCGCAGTTGTAGCAGGCGTGTTCGCTCTTGCCGCGGCGCTAATCGGCATAGTGCCTGTACTCCTCCAAAGGCGGTCCGAGCCTCATTCCTCCTCGAGTCACGGTCGCTCAACCCCCGACGCGCAACAGCTCCTTCAGAGAGCTGACTCTCTTCGTGTCAGTGGACGGAGTATCGAAGCTCAGACTGCTTACGCGCAGGCGCTCTTGCTCTTCGAGAGGAATAGCGATCTCCGTGGGCAGTCCCAGACACACCGGAAACTCACCCGCCTCTTCATCGTTCTCGGTCGATACGATCAAGCAGAATATCATATCCGGGAGTCACAGGGCATTACTGCCAGGGCTCCCAGCGCGTCCGAGGAGGCGTGGGTAGCCTATGATTGTGCGGAGCTTAGGCGCGTTCAAGGGCGCGGCGAGGAAGCTGACACATTATTCCAGAAAGCGCTCTTTCTCTTCAGACGTCAAGACGACAAGAACGGCGAGGCGAGCGCTCTTCGTGGCTTTGGGGAAACCAAGGCCTATCTTGGATTCACTGAGACCGCCCTCGAACTGCTTCGACAAGCCCGCTCGTGCTTCCGCGCACAACAAGACCCCGCTGGCGAAGCCGAAGTGCTTCTGGCAATTGGTCAGCTTGCAAGAAGCGCAGCACAAAGCAGCACGTGCTTTGAAGAAGCGCGCTCCCTGTCGGCCCAAGCGGGCGATGCAGTTGGTGAGGCGAACGCTCTCCTATGCATTGGCACCCTGGAGATCTCAGAAGGACAATATGAGCAGGCCCGGTCGACACTTGAAGTGGCTCGGGCCGGTTTTCACAAGGTCGGGCACGATCTCGGTGAGGCGCATGTGCTTCTGGCCCTTGGCGAGATGGAAATCCTCCGCGAGGACTATAGCAGTTCCAGAAGATATTATGAACAGGCACTTCTCCTCTACCAGCGCTTGGAAAGCTCTGACGGACACGCTTCCGCCTTGAGGGGTATTGCTGAGCTTGAACGCCTGCAGCGCAATTATGTCGAAGCCCAAAAAGCCATCCGCACAGCAGCACAACTATATGAGAAGACTGGAGATCTTGAGGGTCAAGCCTCAGCGAATCTGACAGCAGGGGAGATTGCTAAAGCACGCGC
>Ga0315291_10000441_pt1 | contig 54532 bp, 39 predicted proteins | sample YL17G12_20_MG_FD_203070 | JGI IMG/M metagenome (GOLD analysis project Ga0315291, IMG submission 203070) | Sediment microbial communities from Yellowstone Lake, YNP, Wyoming, USA - YL17G12_20 | ecosystem: Environmental > Aquatic > Freshwater > Lake > Sediment | place: USA: Wyoming | collected... | reverse complement strand
TGATAGCCGTCGGGACGCTGGCGATCGGGCTGTTATTCATCGCCGGCACGTTCATGACCGGCATTTACTTCTCGAGTGTCTCGACGGAGCGGACCATCGCGGCGGGGGCGGCGGACGAGGCCTTTGCCAAGGTGCAGTTGTACGGCCTCGATCCGAACAACGCCAACCTGAAGACCGACGGGTTTACGCCGTACGAGCAGCTTGCGAGCACGCCCGTCGTGATTGACGAATTCCTGTATCCTTCGACGCGCGACGGCACCGAGAGACAGTATTCCTGGACAGCGCTGTGTCGCAAGATGCCTGCCAACGGCCGGCTGATTCAGTGTGTGGTCTTCATCAGCCGCCGGACCGCACAGGCGAGCTACTGGACGCGCGACAGTGGCACGGCTCTTGCGACGTCCGATCGTCCGCATCCGGTGCGCGTCAACATCGTGCGAGGTATAGGCTTGCTCGACCCGAACGAGGTTTCGCTCCGGGACGCTGCGGCGGGGGACACGACCGACGAGCTGGCGTTTGTCACGGATGGCTCCATTATCGTGGACGATGGAACGGGCCGGATCTACCACGTGCGGGAGCGGTACACCAACCCGCCGGACCGGATCAAGCTGGATCAGCCCTGGAGTGCTCCGGGCGCGGACGGCTGGGTGTGGGTCGTGCCGCCGGCCGTTTCCGGCGGACGAAATCCCCTGATCGCCGTGTATCAGAAGGTCCTCGAATTCTGAGTGTCGGGATAGTGCGATGCGAAAGGCTTTCACGCTCATAGAGATGGTCGTCTCCCTCGGGATTCTGGCGCTGATTCTGTCGTTCGCCGGCGTCATTTTCCGGGTCAGCATCGAGTCGCAGCGGCTGGCGATGGCGAACGCGGAGATCATGCAGAAATACCGCACGATCACGGAGCAGTTGGACGCGGACCTGGGCGGTCTGTGCCAAGACGGCGAAATCTTCATCATCTGGTCGGCGGCCCGGAAAGACCCGCAATCCACGAGCAACGATCCCGCGGCCTTCGAGCGCTTCGACCGGATCATGTTCTTTACCAGCGGCGACTTCCAGGGGTACGGGCCCGGCCAAACGGTGCGGGGCAATGTGGCCCGGGTTTGCTATACGCTGGCGCGGGGTCCATCGGCGAACCCGGCCGAGCCGAACCGGCCGCCCGCACAAAAGCCCGAACGACGGATGCTGGCGCGAACCCAGCATATTCTTACTCCTCCCTCTCGGGCAAAACCGGGCACTCCGTTGGATACCAGCACGTTCGACGACGCTCAGTGGCTCAGGTGGAACAGTGAACTCCAGGAGGACAGGATCTCTCTGGCGGAATGGAAGCAGATACCGGTGGCCGAGAAGGTCAACATGCTGTCGGTCATCGGGGATGTTATGATCGAGGGTGATTTCAACGGCAGGACAGTTACCAGCACCACAAGCGAAGCCGCTCGGGGGGTACTGATTGATCGTTCGCAAGCGGTCTCGTTGGAAAAGTATGTCCACGCGCTTCTCTGCGAGGGAGTAGGGCAGTTCATGGTGCAGGGCTGGAACGACCAGCGGAAGCGCTGGATGCCCGAGGTTAATCCGAACGGGGATAACAGTCTGGATGATTCCGACTTTCCGCTGGCGGGCTCGAACGTTGACCCGAACGATACGCCCGGCGTGTGGTACCCGCGCGGCAGATTAACGATGGGCGGAGGGATCAGCTACCCGCAAGCTCAGATCGATGAGGAGCATTTTCACGAGATTCCCGGGCTGGGGCGGGCGCTGAAGTTCACCTTCACCCTGTACGATTCCCGGGGCCTGATCAAGAACGGCAGGACCTTCACGCATATGGTCTACCTGGACATCTGATGGAACGGCAATGATAGCATTATTCGAACAACTCTCGAGGCGCCCCCGGCGGGGCTCGGCCCTGATCCTGACGGTGGTCCTTACCAGCCTGCTGGCCGTCGTCGGCGTGCTGTTCGTGATGGCGGCGCGGATCGACAAGATGGCGAGCTCGGCCACCTCGGACAACCGGGACCTGGCCTTGGCCGTCGATACCGTCCTGGCGCAGGTCAACGAGGACCTGATGGCGGACGTCCCCGGCCGGACGCAGGGCCAGGAATATTATGACTATCCCGACGCCAACAACGCGTGGCTGGCCGACTTGGAGCCGTATAAGTCCGGGAGCAGCTACTATTGGCGCCAGATCAGCAATGTCGCCGGCTTGGTGACGGGCAGCACGCGAGATGCTCTCATCCATGTTCTGGAGGAGCGTGCGGCGGTGGACGCCACCATGGCCGGGACGAACGCCGATGCCGATGGCGACGGCGTAGGGGATGCCAGATGGTTCCAACTGCCCGGCGATACCTCGAGTAAAGGCAAGCCGATCTGGGCGGCCGTGCGCATCATCGACAACGGGGGCATGCTGAACGTGAATACGGGCTACAAGTTTGACCCGCAGAACAGGGTCGATGGGAGCAGACAGCTCCATGTGAACGTTCTCGCGTTGGCGTGTGGCCCCGGCAGTGATCCAAACGCGCAGAATGACGATGCCCTGGTGGCCGCACGTGCCAATTACATCGCGAGCCCGACGGGCCAGGCTCTGGCCAATTATCTGGACGACTACGAAAAGCGGGTGACCTGGCGCTACCTCGATGTCGCGCGAAGCTGGGACTCGAATGCCCCGTACAGCTATACCCCCTTTGACTCCTCGGATGAATTGGAGCTACGGTATCGCTTTCTTCTGAATCAAAGCGATCTGGCCACGCGGGTGGAGAGCTGGGGTTGGTTCGCGCCAAAGAATACCAAGTCCACCCCCGTGGACTCGGGGGGAAAGGTTTTGGATCAGTGGTTCCTGCGGGCGGCCCCGGATCCCGGCACGGGCGCCCTCGATCCCAACTATGCGTACCGGCATATCGCCACGACCTACAACATGGATCGGATTCTCACGCCGAAACCAGTGGCAACGCCCGACGGGACGCAGCTTCGCAGGATGCTGAATGTCAATGTCGTGGGCGACAAGAACTACCTGCGCGCGGTCGTCAAGGCCGCCCTGGAGGAGGCGAGCCCCGGCCGGAACATGGACGTGGAAGCGACGCAAATCACCGTGAACCTGCTGGACTACATCGATGACGATGATAAGGTCACCGTGATGCCGGGCGTGACGACCTCACAGTATTATGGCTTCGAGCGGCCCTGCATCTACATCTCGGAGGTGGCCTACCGGGAGGTGAAGAATCCCCGGACCGGCGAAATCCACCAGTCCTATGCGATTGAGCTGTACAAGCCCTACTTTGAGGACTCGGATCCGGGCGGGGACCTGGACAAATCCGATGAATGGAGAATTTCGATCCCCGGCAATCCCGTGCGGACGATCACCTGGCGCGGGTCCGGGACGAGGCGGTTCCAGGTGCTCCTGGCCGAGGACCCTGACGCCTCGCTCAAGAAGGATTACGTCGGCTTCTCCGACACAGACCCGACGAATGCGATGCAGCAGTACGAATATAATCCCGCCGATTACAACAGGCAGGAACAGAACATCCGGGACCTGACGTTCAAGGCGCGGGACACGATCCGTCTGGAGCGCAGGGCGGAGGTGTCCTATTGGCTGCCGGTGGATTGGGTGTCGGTGCCGGATGGCTTGATGGTGGGCGACGGCACGGCGCGCAGCGTCCAGCGCGATATCTCCCAGTACCGATGCATCTGGCGCCGGTGGGGTCCCGCGGGTGCCATCGCCACGCCAACGCTGGGCAACGGCACGGGTCATTTTGTGGATAATACGCGTCCCGAGATCCAGGCCCATCCGGCGAATAAGACGCTGACGAATATCGGCGAGCTGGGCATGCTCTTTGTCAAGAACGCGTACAGCCTGTCGGGAGATGAGCTGGCGGCAGAGGTTCTGGTAGACCTGACCCTTCCGGCCTATCAAAGGCTCTTCAACTATCTGACGGTGATCGATCCGGCGGAGCACCCGATCGATCCGGCGGAGCACCCGATCGATCCGGCGGAGCACATCGTGGCCGACCCCAACAAGCCGCCGGAAACGCGCATCATGGGTCGCATCAATATCAATACGGCCCCGTGGTTTGTCCTCGCGCAGCTTCCCTGGATGCAGTACGACCCGAACGCCCCGGGCTCCCGGTCCATGGAGAGCGCGAAGGAGGTCGTCCGCTACCGGGACACCCAGGGCGCCTATCGCAGTATCGGTGAGCTGATGCGGGTCCAGAGGCTGCTCCGGCCGGGTGCTGACAGGCGGGACAACGAGCACGTGGCTCCGTCATGGGGGCCGGACCTGACGTCCGATACGATACTCGACGATTTTGAGGAGCGGGACCTGCTCTTTACGCGGATCAGCAACTTGGTAACCGTGCGGAGCGATGCGTTCACGGCTTACATTCTCGTCCGACTTGGACCGAATGGGCCGCAGAAAAGGGTCGTGGCGATTCTCGACAGGAGTCCCGTGACCGTCGCCGGCGGCAAGGTGCGCATCGTGGCCCAGCAGCTCGTGCCCGATCCCCGGTAGGGGCTATGCGTTGATGGCTTCCAGGAGCTTGGGGTGTGCTCTTCTGTTCGAAACGAGGACTTGGAAGGTCTGCCCCTCGTAATGGTCCAGATCGACGGGGAAGATTTTCCCTCCATGCCAATCCGTCACAATCGCGCCTGCCGCCTCGGCAATCACCACGCCGGCGGCGATATCCCACAGCTTCGGCGTGCGCACGACCGCCGCCACGAGACCGCCTTTGGCGACGTAAGCCATGTGCAGGGCCGTCGTTCCGAAGTTCCGGAAGCGCGACTGCCGGATGATATCGCAGACCCAGGCCGGCACAAAATCCTCGAAGTGGCTGTCGAGGCCGATGTGCGTGACCGGACTGATCTCGTCCTCGCTGGCAAGGATGCGCCGGCCGTCCAACTGGGCCTCGCCGCCCTTGATGCCCGTGAACATGGAATCGGTGGCAGGCTGGAAAATGACGCCGACGATCGGCTCGCCCTCGAACATCGCCGCTACGCTGACCGTGAAGATCGGGATTCCGTGGGCAAAATTGTTCGTCCCGTCGATCGGGTCAATCGCCCACCAGATAGTGGGCTCGCCCAGAGGCGGACGTTTGAACAACCTGCCCTTGTCGCCTTCCTCCGCGATAAAGCCGTGGTCCGGATAGGTCTCCCTTATCCGCTGGATGATGATTCGCTGGCACTCGGCGTCTGTCTGGGTAACCAGCTCGTTCTCGGTTTTTTTGACGGCCCGGGCGTAGTGGATCTGCTCCATGGCGTGTTGCCCGGCCAGTCTGGCCGCCACAAGCGCCGTCTCCAGAATCTCACTTAAGTCTTTTTGTTCCAAGGACATAGCACACCGCACATGTGTATTGACAGGTTCGTAGACATTTTCTATTCTACAGTGATTATGCGAGTTCGCCAACAAGTAACATGGAGCAAAGTTGTGCGCCGCGCGTCCGCCCGGCAGCGCCGGATCGCCGCGCTGGTCGGCTCAGCCGTGGTCGTTCTGTTCGCCGGCTTGTGGCTGGCGCAGAGGGTCGGGTTCGATTTCGGGCTTCTTTTCGGGCCTTGCGGGTTCAAGCAGAGGACCGGCCTGCCGTGCCCGACCTGTGGCATGACAACCACCGTGCTGGCCTTCGCCCGGGGCGCGGTGCTGACGGCGTTCTATACCCAGCCCGCCGGAGCTTTTCTGTGCTCTCTGCTGGCGGCGGCGGCATTTTTCGCTTTGCTGACGGCCGCCTTCGGCGTATATTTCACCATCTTTGACCGGCTGTTTGCCGAAATCAGAGCCAGATATTGGGTGCTGGGTCTGCTTGTGATTCTTGCCGCCGGATGGGCTGTGACTTTTGCACGTGCCCTGGCGGCACAGACCTGAGATCGATATAGAATTGTGAGGTTGGAGTTCTGCTATGATCAAAGTTCTCATCACGGATAAGCTGGCACAGGAGGGAATTGATCTGATCAATGCCACGGCAGGTGCCGAGGCGGTCATCAAGATTGGAATCGGTGAGGATGAGCTGGCGAATATCATCCGTGATTATGACGGCCTGATTGTCCGCAGCGAGACGAAAGTGACGGCCAAGGTCCTGGCCAATCCCGGCCGGCTCAAGGGCGTCGCCCGCGCGGGCGTCGGCGTAGACAATATCGATGTGCCCGCGGCGACGCGCAAGGGCATCCTGGTCATGAATACGCCCGGGGGCAACACGCTCAGCGCCGCCGAGCACACGATGGCCCTGATGCTGGCCATGAGCCGCAACGTCGTGCAGGCGTGCAACAGCCTGAAATCCGGCGCCTGGGACCGGAAAAAGTACACGGGCAACCAGCTCAACAACAAGGTTCTCGGCGTGATCGGCCTGGGTCGAATCGGCATGGCCGTGGCGAAAATGGCCCGCGGCCTCAACATGAAGGTCCTGGGCTATGACCCGCTGGCGGCGCCGGCGGACGCGGAAAAGCTGGGTATGGAGGTGACGGACAAAATCGAGCGGATCTTCCGGGAATCCGATTTCATCACGGTGCACGTGCCGAAGAACCCGCAGACGTTGAACATGATCAACGCCGACCAGATTGCCATGATGAAGCCGACGGTCCGGCTGATCAACTGCGCGCGGGGCGGCATCATCAACGAGGATGCTCTCTACAATGCGTTGGCCCAGAAGCGGGTCGCTGGAGCGGCGTTGGACGTGTTCTCGGCGGAGCCGCCGCAGGACCTGCGCTTTGCCAAGCTCGACAACTGTATCGTTACGCCGCACCTGGGCGCCAGCACCGAAGAGGCGCAGGTCGAGGTGGCGGTCGAGGCGGCCCAGATCCTGCTGGATGCGATCAAGGGCGGCCCGATCCGAAACGCCGTCAACGCGCCGTCAACGGGGGGTGCCACGCCGCCGGCCGTAAGCCAGTATGCCGATCTGGCCCGGCGGGTCGGAACCCTGCTCAGCACGATTGCTCCCGGCAACATCAAGAATGTCCAGGTCCAGTACCGCGGCTCCATCGCCGGGATGAATATCCAGCCGGTTACCCTGAATTTCGCCATCGGCCTGCTGCAAAAGCACTTTGAGATGCCGTTGAACATGGTCAATACGCCCGTTCTGGCCAAGGAACGCGGCATCAGCATCGACGAGACGAAGAACCCGGAGGCCAAGGACGTCGCCTCGAGCTTCACGGCCACGGTCGGCACCAGCGAAGTCACACGAACGGTCCGAGGCTCGGTCTTCGGGGAGACCCTGTTTCGCATCATGGAGATCGACGGCTTCCACATCGAGATGACGCCGCAGGGCACCGTGCTGGTCATCTTCAACGACGACCGGCCCGGCGTGATTGGCGCCGTCGGCACGATTCTCGGCAACCATAAAATCAACATCGGTACGATGGGCGTCGGCCAGAAATTGGAGCTGCAGAAGGCGATCCTGGCGGTCAGCCTCGACAAGGAGCCTGATGCCGCCACGGTCGAGGAACTCCGCAAACTCGATTTCGTCAACGAAATCTACATCTGTGCGCTCGATTGATTTCCCGAGAGTCGGCCCGGATTTTCGATTTACAACTGGGTATTTTGCTATTTGACGTAGCTCGGCGGGGGCGTTCGAATGGTAAATCGTGAACCATCAACGGTAGATCGTATTCGGGTGATATGGCGCAGAACCTGATCATAAGCGTCAGCGGGATGAGGGGCGTGGTGGGCGAGAACCTCACGCCCATCGTGGCGGCGGAGTATGGCTGCGCGTTCGGCACGTTTCTTAAGGAGAGCGTCGACACGAGAGGAGGGCGTCTGCGGGTCTGCCTGGGGCGGGATTCCCGCGTCAGCGGCCCGATGCTGATGTCGGCCATGACGGCCGGGCTGTGTGCCGTCGGAGTCGATGTCATCGATCTGGGGCTTGTCATCACGCCGAGCGTGGGAATCATGGCGCGCGAGCTTGGCTGCACGGGCGGCGTCATGATCACGGCCTCGCACAATCCCCTTCCGTACAACGGCATCAAGCTGCTGCTCGGCAACGGAATGGCCCCGCCGCCCGAGACGGCCGACGCCATCCGTCGGACCTATCTGGACAAGCATTTTCACTTCGCCGGATCGACCGGGTGCGGCACCGTGGCTCATAACGCGGAAACCAGCCGGATTCACGTCGAGAAAGTCCTGGCCATCATTCATCCGCAGCAGATTGCGAAAAAGACGTACAAAGTCGTTCTCGACAGCGTCAACGGGGCGGGTGCGCCGATCGCCAAAATCCTTTTGGCGGAGCTGGGCTGCGACGTGGTGGCCATCAACGATGAGCCGACGGGCTTGTTTGCCCATGAGCCCGAACCTGCGGAGGCGAACCTGACCGGCCTTTGCCAATGCGTCAAACGCGCGCATGCCGACCTGGGCCTTGCTCAGGACCCGGACGGCGACCGGCTGGCCATCGTCGATGAGAAGGGGACCTACATCGGAGAGGAGTACACCCTGGCGCTGGCGGCCCAGTACGTGTTTTCGACCAGGACCGGCACGGCGGCGGCCAACCTGTCCACCTCGCGCATGATCGACGACATCGCCCGGCAGGCGGGCGGCCGCGTCATACGTACGCCCGTCGGAGAGGCTAATGTCGCCAGTGCCATGATCGAGCACGGGTGCATCATCGGCGGCGAGGGCAACGGCGGGGTGATCGACCTGCGGGTCGGCCCCATTCGCGATAGCCTCGTGGGGATGGCACTGGTCCTGCAATTGGCGGCGGAATCGGGCAAGAGCATCAGCCAACTGGTCCAGGAAATCGGCCGCTACACTATGTACAAGGACAAGTTCGCCGCGGATGCAAGCCAAGCCGCGCGGATTCTGGAGCTGGCGACCGAGAGGTTCGCCGATGCGACGCTCAACACCGCCGACGGCTGCCGCTTCGATTTCCCCGATGGCTGGATTCACCTTCGCACCAGCAACACGGAGCCTGTGATGAGGGTGATCGTCGAAGCCAGGGACAAAGCCACCGCCCGGCGGTATCTGACGGCTGTCGCCGACATCCGCAAGACCATCGGCGCATGAATGCATCCCCATGCCGGGGGCAAGACCGCCGGGACACAGGGTGCATGAAAAAAGTGGCAGGGGAGGAGGGATGAGTCCATTTGGGGCTCACATCGATTCCAAGTGAACTGTGCGCCGTCTGTCATGTCGAGTCGCTCAGCCGCGTCGCGACGGGCGGGAGAAAGAAACGGTTTCTTGAGCCAGTTCGCCACAAATGGGGTGCCATGCTTACGCTTGCGTGAGCATGGCACCCCTCTCGAATCGCGCATGTCTACGCGAGCGTAGTACCACAGCGCAAGGTAGGCTCAAGAGGATGATGTGTACGTGTCGATGACTCCTGGTAAGAGATGGTTTTATAAGGAGGATCGACATGGAGGTTGAGCAGATCAAAGGGCTGGGTCGGGAATTGAAGAAGTTCTTGGCCGAATTTGGGGATTGTTTCGGGTGGAGCGAGCCGCGGGGGCATCTGCGCGCGTATGTGCAGGGCCAGTTGTCCGACCTGCCTCACAAGAGCATCGAGCCGATGGCCCTGGCGGCCCAGGTCACGCCTCGGACGTTGCAGAGCTTCGTGTCGTATCTGCGGTGGGACGAGCAGCGTCTGCGGGACCGGACCCAGTGGATCGTGGCGCGGGATCATGCGCATCCTCGGGCGATTGGGGATCATCGACGAGAGCGGCAACCCCAAGAAGGGCCCGCACACCGCCGGGGTCCAACGGCAATGGTGCGGCAACACGGGCAAGCGGGACAATTGCGTGGTGGGGGTTCATCTGGGCTATGTCGCGGGCGACTTCCAGTGCCTGCTGGATAGCGATCTGTATCTGCCGCAGGACTGGGTCCAAGACCCCGTTCGACGGCAAGAGGCCGGGATTCCCGAGGAGGTGGTCTTTCGCACCAAGCCCGCCCTCGCGTTGGAGCAGATCGGCCGCGCGGTACGCAATGGGATTCGGGTCTCGGCCTGGACGTTCGATGAGTTCTATGGGCGGGGCCAGGAGTTCCTGGACGGTTTGCAGGAGTTGGGCAGAACTTCGTGGGCGAGATTCCGTGTGATGCGACCGGTTGGCTTCAGGAGCCTCGGCTCTTGCTCCATCCGGGTCCCCGCAAGAGACACCAGGGAGGCTCCCCACGTCGCTATCGTCGCTTATCGCGCAAGAGTCTTCCCGCCTGTGAGGTGCGGCATCTGGTCACCTATTCGCCGGTCTTTCGCCGGCAGAAGTGGCAGCCGTTGCGGATCAAAGACGGGGAGAAAGGTCCCCTCGTATGGGAAGTCAAGCACGCGAGGTTCTACCGCCGCCAGGGTCCCGACGGTCTGCCGGGCCCAGCCCACACCTTGCTCGTGGCTCGCAACGTGCTCGATCCTGAGGAGATCAAGTACTTCCTGTCCAACCTGTCGATAGACGGCCAGACCGTCACACTCGAATGGCTGCTGTGGGTGGCGTTCAGTCGTTGGCCGATGGAACGCTGTTTTGAGATCGCCAAAAGCGAGCTGGGCATGGACCACTTCGAGATGCGAAGCTGGCGCGGGATCCACCGGCACTGGTACCTCACGCAGGTCAGCCAGTTGTTCTGTGCCCGCGTGCAGCAACAGCAGCGAGAGAAAAAACGCTCCCGAGAGCCTGTACCTGACGGTCGAACAAGTCCGCCAGGCGGCCTGCGCGTGGGTGCAGGCGCAAGGGTATCCGCCGTCCGCGCGGACCCTCCTGTACGAACGGACGGCGGAGCGTATCCGGTATTACCAGCAGAGAAATCGACGGGCCCGCACCGCGCACGGGAAGAGAACCCTGCGCAGGCTCAAGGCTCTTCGGATCGATGTCCGCCAACTGCAGTCTTGTATACCGGATGATCTATGAAGAAGTTGCGCTGTAGAAGTAGACATGCGCGGTTCTGTCGCCAGGATATGCTTACGCCCGCGTAAGCATCGCACCCGATTCGCGGCGGACTGCCTCAAAAGACCGTTTCTGTCTCCCACGCGCCGCCAAGCGGCTGAGCGACTCGGCATGACGAGGGAAAGGCCTTTGCATGCGTGCAGGTCAAACGCACACGGTCTGTGAACCTGCCGCACATTTGATGGGCGTTTGCTGATGCGAGTGCCGGTGGTGGGATGGTCGGCCTTACGGCGCCGGGTGTAAGAGCTCCTTCGTCAGTTCCTTCTTGAAGACGACAATCCCGAGCGGGGGAAGCGTTACGGATAGCGTGTAGTCGAACTTTCCGTAAAAGGAGGCGGGGGAGGCCTCGACGCTGCCCATGTTGCCCTGGCCGCTGCCGCCGTAATCCTGCGCGTCGCTGTTGAGGATCTCGGTCCAGAACCCGCCCTGAGGGACTCCGAGGCGATAATTGTGCCGGGGCACGGGCGTGAAATTGCAGGCGACGGCCAGAGCGGTGCTCCCGGACTTATCGCGGCGCAGGTAGGTCAGGACGCTGTTGTCCGCATCGTGAAAGTCGATCCATTCGAAGCCTTTGTAGTCGAAATCCAGTTCGAACAGCGCCGGCTCGGCCCGGTACAGGTGGTTCAGATCGCGCACCCATTTCTGCACGTTGCGGTGCTGCGGGTCGTCCAGGGCGTGCCATTCGAGACTATGCTCGTGCGCCCATTCGGGCCACTGGGCGAATTCACCCCCCATGAACAGGAGCTTCTTACCGGGATGCGTGAACATGTAGCCGAACAGCAGGCGGAGGTTCGCATACTTCTGCCACGGGTCGCCGGGCATACGGCCGTACAGCGAGCCTTTGCCGTGTACGACCTCATCATGGGAGAGCGGCAGAATGAAATTCTCGGAAAACGCATACAGGACGGAGAAGCTCAGCTTGCCCTGATGATATTTGCGATAGACAGGGTCTTGGCAGAAGTACTCGAGCGTGTCGTGCATCCAGCCCATGTTCCATTTCATGCCGAAGCCGAGTCCGCCCGTGTCCGTGGGCTTGGTCACCATGGGCCAGGCGGTGGATTCCTCCGCGATCGTCTGAATATAGGGGAAGTCCCGGTAGACCATCTCATTGAACCGGCGCAGGAACGAGATGGCTTCGAGGTTCTCGCGTCCGCCGTGTTGGTTCGGGATCCATTCGCCCTCCCGGCGGGAATAGTCCAGGTAGAGCATGGAGGCGACGCCGTCGACGCGCAGGGCGTCGGCGTGGTACTGGTCCAGCCAGAACATAGCGCTGCTGATCAGATACTCGCGGACCTCGTGCCGGCCGTAGTTGAAAACGGCGCTCTTCCAATCGGGATGGAACCCGAGGCGGGGGTCCGCATGCTCGTAGAGGTGCGTGCCGTCGAAGTAGCCGAGACCGTATTCGTCCGTCGGGAAGTGCGAAGGCACCCAATCCAGGATGACGCCGATCCCGTTCTGGTGCAGGTGGTCGATGAGGTACATCAGGTCCTGGGGACTGCCGTAGCGACGCGTCGGCGCGAAGTAGCCGAGCGTCTGGTATCCCCACGAGGGGTAGAACGGGTGCTCCATGACGGGGAGGAACTCGACGTGCGTGAACCCCATGTCTTTCACGTACTGAGCCAGCATCGGCGCGATTTCGTTGTAGCTGAGCAGTCGCCCGGGCTCACTCGGGTCCCGCCTCCAGGAGCCGAGGTGGACCTCGTAGATGCTGGTCGGCGCGTGGAAGGAATTGTGTTCGCCCTGCTTCTGCAACCAAAGGTCATCACCCCAGTCGTAGTCGAGGTCCCAGACCACCGAGGCGGTGTTCGGCGGCAGTTCCCAGAAGAAAGCAAACGGGTCGCCCTTGTTGACCCTGTACCCGTTGTGATTCGACACGATATGGTACTTGTACAGCGAGCCTTTGCCGAGATGGGGGACAAAGCCCTCCCAGATGCCGGAGCCGTCCCATCTTGCCGCCAGCGGATGCGTCTGCGGATCCCACTGATTGAAGTCGCCGACGACGGAGACGCGGGCGGCATTGGGGGCCCACACGGCGAAATGGGTCCCGCGGACGCCGTCCCGCTCCACCAGATGAGCGCCGAGCTTCTCGTAGAGGCGAAAGTGATTGCCCTCCTTGAACAGGTAGATGTCGTGATCCGTCAAAAGGCTGAAATCCGTCAGTACCTGACTCTGCTCCGTCATGAGGCCCCTCGGGAATTACTATTTACTATTTGCGATTTATGATTTGCTGTTTGGGATTTCGTTTTTGTTCGCGGCATCGGCAAATCGTAAATGATAAATAGTCAATCATTTGAGTATCTGCTCGATGCCGCGGACCGGGATCATCAGCCAGTCCGGACGATTGTTCAATTCGTAGCCGAGCTCGTACACGGCCTTCTCGAAAATAAATGTCTCCAGGAGAGCGGTAAAGTCCTTCACATCTTTCGGGAACACCTCGGTATCGGCCCCAGTGTCCGTGTAGGCATGCAGGAACGCGTCGCTCACGTAGAAGTACCAGAGATCGACCCAGTGCCTCAGGTAGTCAACATCGGCTCCATACTTGGCGGCCCGCAGAAGCAGACTCCCGTGGGCCGCATAGTGAAACGAACGAATCATGCCGGCGACGTCACGCAGGGCCGGCTGCTTCAGCCGCCGCCCCGTGATGGTTCGCATCGGCTCACCTTCGAAGTCAATGATAACAGAATCTTTGCCCGTGTAAAGGACCTGCCCGAGATGATAGTCCCCGTGTGTGCGAATCTTCAGGGCCGAGATCTTTCTTTCGATGATCCGGCTCAGCCGGCCCAGGATGGTCTTTTCGGCCGCAAGGGTCGGCTTGACCGTCTCGGCGGTCGGCGGGTCCAACGAGCGGAGGCTCCCCTCGGGTTGGTTGAAGACCTTCAGAATGAGCCCACGGATAGATTGATAGAGCGATTTCTGGTAAAGCAGAGGGAACGGCTCGGGAGCCAGATCGGGGCTTTGGGAAAGCGACATCAGGGCCCGGTGAAGCTCACCGGTTCGTCGCCCGAGCAGACCGATCATTTCGAGGTAAACAGGCCCGATAAAGTCGCGTATTACTGCCGGCAGGGAGGCCGGACGCCGGCGAATCCCGAGATTGATGCGGGCGTCCTGGTACTTGTCGGGCGTGTCGCTCCATCACCCTGGGTCGCGTGAAAGCCTCCGACAGAAAAATCACTTCGGGATAATCGCGGTGAATCTCGCGGAGCAGCCACTGCCAGAAGCGGGAGGGCTCCGTGTGCGGGTTGTCGACGCGAAAAATGCGAATCCCTTCGCCGATCCAGAATAGAACGATGCTCTTGAGCTCCTCCCACAATCCTGTCGTGCACCCTGTTCCGGCCCTCACCTGACCATTTCCTTGTCGGCATTTCGACTCCTCGCTATACTCTTCGTTTGCCCTGGTCATTAGGAACAGCAAACATGAGTAAATCCAAAGGATTGGTGCGAATGCTTCTGCCCAGCGCGACCGTCTTTTTCTCCAGCGGGTGCATCATGATCCTGGAGCTGGTCGCTTCGCGCCTGGTCGCACGGGATCTGGGGTCGTCCTTGTACACGTGGACGTCCATCATCGGCGTAGTGCTCGCGGGCATCTCCATCGGCAATTATCTCGGCGGGCGCGTCGCGGACCGCTATCACGCGCGGCGGGCCTTGGCCGTTCTGTTCGGACTCTCGTCCGCCGCCTGTATCGGGATCGTCGTGCAGAACAACATAGTGGGCGACTGGACCTGGTTGTGGCAGTTGAGCTGGCCGAAGCATGTATTCATCCATGTTTCGCTTGTCTTTCTCGTGCCTTCCACGCTTTTGGGAATGATCAGTCCCATCGTGGCCAAAATGGCTCTCGACCAGGGCTTGGCAACCGGACGCACCATGGGGAATATCTACGCATGGGGAGCGGCGGGGAGCATTGCGGGGACCTTCTTCGCCGGATTCTTCCTGATCGCCCAGTTCGGCACGACGGTTATCATCTGGTCGATCGGCGCCGCGATGCTGGTCATGGCGGTCCTGTACTGGCTCAGTTGCTGGGCGATGTACCTGTGGGCGATGGTCTTTGCCGCCTTGGCCGCGATGGGCATGGCGCCGGACAAGTGGGCACAGGACGCGGGGGTCGCCGCACTGCTGCGCAAGCCGCCGGACCCGAACGTCCTTTACGAAGAGGAGACACCCTATTGCCATGTGGCGGTCAGGCGGGTCTCCAAGCGGCCCGACCGGCGGGCATTCATGCAGGACAAGCTCATGCACAGCGAAATGGTCATGGACGATGTGACCAGCCTGCAATATTTCTACACGAAGATCTACGCCGGACTGACGCACGGCTTGAGCGCGGGCAAAAAGAACCTCTCGATGATGGTCATCGGGGGTGGCGGGTATGCCTTCCCGCAATACCTCAAGCACTTCTGGCCGGACAGTCATGTGGAGGTTGTCGAGATCGATCCGGGCGTCACCGCGGCGGCGGTCAAGGCGTTCGGCTTGCACGCGGACACCACGATCAAAACCATCAACATGGACGCGCGGAACTACGTGGACCTGCTCCTGGCGCGCGAACGCACCGGCAGGGCGGCTCCGCGGTTCGACTTCATCTATGAGGACGCGATCAACGACTACTCCGTGCCGTTCCAACTGGTGACCAAGGAATTCAACGACGGGATCGCGCACCTGCTGACCGAGGATGGCGTTTACCTGATCAATCTCATCGATACCTACGAGAACGGCCAGTTCCTGGGCGCCGTCGTCAACACGGCCAAACAGTCCTTTCCGTTTGTCTACGTGATGACGAGTCAGATCGGTCTCCCGTCGTTGCGGGATACCTTTGTGGTGGTGGCGGCCAAGCACTCGCTCGATCTGCCGGCGCTCCTCAAGGAGCACAACAGGCATCTCAAGGTTTGGCTGCTGGACAATGCGGAGCTCCATTATCTGAATGAGCAGTGCCACGGCGTTATTCTCACGGACGATTACGCGCCGGTGGAGAACATGCTGGCGCCGGTGGTGCGGCAAAGCGCCCGAGAGATCCTCGCGCGCCGGTATCTCGAGGAGGCGATGAGACTGCAGGTAAGGGGCCAATACGAGCAGAGCATCAGAAGGTACGGCCAGGCTCTGAAGCTGAATCCATCCATGGCGGTCAAGGCGTATAATGAGATTGGCATGATGTGTGCCGGCCGGGGCAAACTGGAAGAGGCGGCCGAGGCCTTTCGCTATGCGATCCGAGCTCATGCCGAATCGGGCGGCCGGGAGACGGCGGTGGCGTCCGTTCACATGAATCTCGGCATTCTCCTCGGACGGATGAACCGCCCGAAAGAAGCGAAGGAGCAACTGACCAAGGCGGCGGAATGGTTCCGGATCGAGCTGGACGAGAATCCCAACTCCATCGTGGTTTGGGAGTGGCTCGGGGACACGCTGGCGACCCTGGGCGACTTCCGGCGGGCGTCCGAGGCGTTCGAGAAAACGGTAGCCCTCGGACCGAAGAACCCGGCCTATTACGAGAAGCTGGCCCGGGCACTGGAATTCCAGGGACACTACGGCGAGGCGGTCGAAGTGGTGCATAAGCAGATCAAGCTCCTGCAGGATCTTGGCCGGCGCGACCTGGCCTCCCAACTCGCGCCCTATGTGGACCTGCTCGAATACAAGAAAGTCAAGCAGTCGCGCTAGTTCATCGCTGTTGCTCGACCACTTTTGTGAACGTCAGGGGTTTCGCTTCGCCGTACACGGGATCGGTCGATAGGTCGAAAGAGGTGTGGGCGGGCGTGTGCCCCGTGTATTTCGTGAAGGTGGTCCACTGGACCTGCCAGGTATCTCCCGCGGGCGAAACGGGGCCCTCAAAGACATCCGTGCTGGAGCCTTCGACAATATTGCCGGCCATCTCCACGCGCACGTGGGCCATCGTGATTCTCACGGTGAGCTCGCGCGTGGCCGGGACGTAATGGACGATCCAGGCGCCGGGTGTAAAAACCGCCTGGCTGCCGGTCTTGGTGGGCACGGTGGTTGTCCGGCCGGGGACGACCCGGACCCGGCCGAGACTGATGACGGCCGAGGAAATCCGGCCGTCCGGCTCGAGCACGAGCTCCCAGCCGTGCTGGTCCGCTTGCCATCGGCCCGCCAGCGAGGCGGGAAATTCGCCGCCGTCAACGACCACCTGCACGCTGCTCGGCTGCCGCTCCAACGGCTGCCGGCAACCGGTCATCGCCGTCGCCAGTCCACAAATCAGCAGTGCCCATCTCGAGTTCATGTGTCAGGCTCTTCGCAGTGATCCAACGGAAAGTTCATAGCGGTGGTATTGTATCCTGCCGGATGCGGCTGGGCAAAAAAAGAGGCAAGTCCGGAGACTTGCCCCTTCTGTGACTCGTTGCGCGTTGTTGGTTTCAGGTGAATGAGGTTACTTGCGACGGCGCAGGCACAGAGCCCCAAGACCCAGCAGCGCAATCGTCGCCGGCTCGGGGATCACGGAAATATCCGCGCTTCGGATGATATCCAAGCCGTTCGGCGCGTACAGATTCAATCGTGTGGTGCCCTCGGCCACGCCAATCACACTGACCAGGATATGATCTCCCGCCACGACCGGCTGGCTCGGATTGGTGCTGGCAACCATGAATTGGTACCAGTCGCCGTTATCCTGAAAGAGCGCCATGGTCGAGCCGCCCGCGGGATTACCGGCCGCCATGAACTCGGGCGCCTTGTCAAATTTGGCTATGGATTCGTCCTCGATCTTCAACCAGCCGTCATAGGCGCCGTCCTGCGAGTTGTGCACGGTGATTGCAGCCGTCTCTCCAATGCCGATCGGCTGCGTCGGAGCGCCCACCAGAGTCAAGGCTGCGCTCGCTCCGGAAGCCAGCCCTAAAACCAACATCAACGCGAGTACCTTTGTCATCATTTTTCTCCTTCCGTCCACTGACGCACGAACTCATGCCGGGAAAGTGCGTCAGGGCTTTCGTTGAACCGTTGCCCGGCTTGCGAGCAGCCAGGACTTGACGTCAACGGACCATCTCAGGGTTCCACATTCCCGCCGCAATCGCCGGGCACACCTGAGCCCGCCGGCGGCTCTTTGACCAGCCAGTTCTCCACCAGCCGGTTCAGATCCGTGGGGCCGACACGGTAGATACCGGTCTTCGCACTGCCGCCCTGGTCATGGGCAAAATCGGCACAGATGCCATTCTCGATGGAGGCGATACCGGGACCCAGCGGCGGCTCCTTAACCTGCCAGGCGGCAACGAACACGTTCAGGTCCTGCGGCCCTACGTAATAATAGCCTGTCTTAGCACTGCCCTCTTTTTGGCCGTCGGCATCGCCGTGGCACTGCCTCGGATACGCCCAGCACGTGGGCTTTCCGACCGCGACCCACTCGGCGTAGTCTTTGTAGCTCGGCGGCAGCAGGTCACCGGCACTGCCAACGGATACGTTGGTCGCCTGAGTCAGATCAACGGTTGCGGCCTGATCCGGATTCGTCAGCACGACGCCCCCGCGGACCTCGTTGAGAGTCACCGTCAGATTGGCCTGTTCGCTCAGAGCCAGCTTGAACAGCAGCCCGCTGTTCGGCGGGGCGTTCACCGAGGCGTCATCGGTGGGGTAGTAGAGGGCGCCCATCTCGATTGTCACGCCTTTAGTGCCCAGACCGCCGAGCGCGCCGGGATCACAGGGATCGGCGAGAGGTGTATAGTCGTTCACGTCCCAGTTGGCCACGTCTCCCGTGTCGGGATTGACCGTAATGTAGCGGCCGAAATTGGCCGGAAAAATACCGTAGCCGGGTTTCTGTGCTGTGCTTTCCCCGCGGATGAAGTCGGAAATGCCTTGGATCACGCCCTTGTCTACGGTTAGGTCCAGGGCGAAGGCCCGGACCTTCTCCCCGTCCGTCGCGTATTTGATGGCCGCGGTCGTTCCCTCCGGCTCGACAATGATCCGCACGGCGGCCCACGCCGGGGTAGCAAACAGAAGCATGGCCAGCACGAAGCTTAGCTTCTTCATAATACTGCCTTCCTTTCTCTCTTCTTCTTCGCAGAGCGAGGCGCTCCGCACGATCTTGGTTTTTGTCTCACTTCCTGCCCCTGCCAAGACGGCAGTTACCCCTTCCTGAGCCGCGCGGAGCGCAGCATCACCCATGTCACGACCTGACTTGCAGGATAAGTCGGCCCCAATGAGTCCCTTCTTTCTCCTCCTTTCCCGCCGCTCGGCGAAAATAGGTGCCCCTCTGCTCCGGGCACTGGTTCCCAGATGATAAGAATCCAGTCTCAAAATAACAGAAACCCGCCCGAAAATCAAGCGCAAAACAGGAAAAAAACCGCCTTGCAGCCTCTCTGGCATGTCCCCGGAGATATCCCGCTGCCGCTGGGTGTCTCGATGGGCTACGCAACCCCCGGTCACAACCGGTGTTACATGCGTCTGGCGTCACGCAAGGTGCCCGTAAGGCGGCCGGGTCCGCCACTTGGGGGGCCACTTGGGCATCCGCACCAAGCCCGTCTCAATAGTCTTTGAACTTCCACATCCACGCCGGCCAGTCCTCCGGCGCGACACCGCCGGCTTTCGTCCACGGCCCGCTCGTGTCGAAATACTTCCACCATTTGAGCGTCCAGAGCTCCTTGAGTCCGACCTTGCGCACCGACCAGTCCCGAAAGACGCAATTGATCCCACCGTTGTGCCGGTCGAGGCACGCCAGGCTCAGTTCGGAGTCGTGGCGAATGTGCCCATCGTATTCCGGAGGAGGATTCTTGGGGAGGGGCGAGACTCCGTGAACGGCACAGTCCAGCATGACAGGAATGCGTGCCATGCCCCTGATGTCGGTCTTCTCCCAACCGGACATGCGGCCGAGGGTTCCGGGCGCCTGCTGCGCTCCCGCGTTGTACCCATAGCTGCCCACTTGCCGCTCCTTACTCATCTCCGGCCCGGGCCATTCCCACCACCAAGCGGAGTACTTCCCGCCCCAACTCCCGCGGCTCTTCCCGTCGATGCTCTCGGGCCGAGGGGCCATCGGGCACAAGAGTAACTTGCGGCTCAGATGCCAGCGCTCCTCCCGTTCGGCCCACGAATACCGCGACCAGGCTTCCCCATAGAGCATCGCATCGAACCTGCCGTCGTTCTCGCTGGAATATGCCTCCAGGATGATTCCCCAGTGGCGCAGGTTGGCCTGGCAGGCCACCGCCTTGGCCTGCTTATGAGCCCGCGAGAGCGTCGGCAGCAGGATGGCCATGAGCAGGGCAACGATCGAGATCACGACCAGCAGCTCAATGAGAGTAAAGGCGCTCTGATTGATGAATGATGAAGATTGCCGCGCTGCGCTCGCAATGACGTGATGATTGATGATTCGGCCGCCGTCGCAGGCGCGGTGCTGGTCCTTGGTTTGGGGTCTGTCTGCGAAGCTCATAGGCATCACTCCGCTGATTTCTCGTTCCTCGACACCGCAAGGGGGCTTTCGCCCTCGAATGTCGATGCACCTGTTGAGAATTTCCAACAATTCTCTCCGGCCGCCCTCGCCAATCAAAATCCGATGCGGCCGGTACAAACCCAAGGATGCAACGTCTTCGTCGATTCCGCTCCCGATATTATGCCGCCAACCGGTCGGGAAATCCAAGACAAACTGACCGGGGATGGCAGCAATTTTCGTAGGGTGGGCTGTGCCCACCGATTTCCCCGTAGTACGGTGGCTACCCTTATGTGGCGGGCAGAGTCCCGAGGCGCGTGGATCGGTTGCGGTGGCGCGGCTCGTATCGGCTACGTCCCGCGTCCGCCGGCGCACGCGACGCCCAACGCCACCGTTTGACGAAACGAGCCGCGCCACCGTCGGACGATGATCCGTGTACGACGCGGCCTTGGCGGGCCTCATCCGCTTCGAGGCAAAAGGTGGGCACAGCCCACCCTACAAGAATCCGTATGCGCCTCGTGTAGATCGGTGCGTGACAAGAGTTTATCGGCGTCCAGCAATGCCACGATAAAAGTGTCTCCGGCACCGGATTTTCACTTGACGGCCAACACGGACACTTGTATGATAAGCACACAACTGAATAGCGAATCGTCAATCGGAAATCATAAATCCGGAGGGTCTGGCCATGCCCAGTGAAGCACAACTACCCGCCCAACGGCGAGCTTGCTTCCCCCGCCTTCGCGAGGGCAGGCTTGCTGCGCTCCTTGCAATGACAGAAATAGGTGCGGGGCCGACCATCTCATCCGCCCGTGAGGCCGGGGCAAGACATGTCGCGTGGATTGAGAATCCACCCTACAAGCCCCATCATTCCAGTATTCCATGCACCGTCCCGACAGGGTTGGGAGCCGACGGTTCCGGCCCCTCCCAGGCCGAGGGTCGGGGGTCAATCGTGCAAAACAAAGCCAATTTACAGCGGGCGAAATTGACACTAACTGCTCGTCAAAAAGGAGGTTAGGAGAGAAACATGCGGACTGTGGCTCTGCGAAAACAAAGCCAATTCCACGAGAAGTTTCAAGTTTCAAGTTGGAAGTCTCAAGTGGGCACCCGCGCACTTCACACTTCAAACTTCACACTTCCCGAGAAACCCCTCACGGCGTCACTGCGAGCGAGACCGGACTGTGCAGAACAAAGCCAATTTCGAGGGCTTGCTCATGTACGGCGGGGGGGACCTGTGGTATCTTTGGGCCATGGATAACTTCCTGAAAGGACGGCTCCTGTTCGTCAGGACGTGCCTCCTGGTCAGCGTCCTGGTTCTGGTGCTGATGGGGATTCTGACGATTTACGTCGTCGGCAACCCCATGGAAACCAGTCCCGCCGGTGACGCGGCACAATACGCCGGTTACTGGAAGAAGCAGGTGGCGTTTGCCGTCGTGGCCTTGGCCGGCTTTGTGGGAGCGAACCTGGTGAATTACCGGCGTCTGGGAGCCTCCAGTGCCTGGATTTATGCGGTCGTGCTCATGCTCTTGGCGTATCTGCTCGTCAGCCGGTACGTGGTTCAACTCCCGTTTGCGCCGGCAGGCCGAAACAACGTCTACCGTTGGATCGAGTTCCACCCCCGATTGCCCCAGATCCAGCCCTCGGAGTTCTGCAAGCTGGCCTACATCCTGGCCCTGGCCTGGTACCTTCGCTACCGCAGCAACTATCATCGTTTCCGGGCCCTGATCGCCCCGTTTGCCGTGACGCTGCTGCCCATGATGCTCATTTTGCCGGAACCCAATCTCGGCACGGTGCTGCTGATGATGCCGATTTTCTTCACCATGCTGTTCGTGGCCGGTGCACAGGTCAAGCACCTGGTGTTGGTGGCTCTGCTGGCGGTCGCGGTCAGTCCGGGACTGTGGTTCACCATGCGGCCGTACCAGCGCACGAGGATCAGCGGCGTTCTTTTGCAAAGCCCCTGGATTCGGGAAAAGGCGGAGAAAAGTCCCCTGGTCAGCAAGATTCTCGTGGGGGGCAGATTCACCGAACGGCGCTGGAAAAATGACTGGGGGTATCACCTCATCCGCTCCAAGTTCGCCGTTGCCTCGGGCGGCCTGACCGGCTACGGCTTGGGCCGCGGTCCCTTCATCAAGTACGGCTTTCTCGACGAAAGGCACAACGATTTCATCTTCTCCGTCATTGCCCACCAGTGGGGCTTCTGCGGGTGTGTGGTCTTTCTGGGTCTGTATGTCATCCTGACGGCGGCCGGTCTGGAGATTGCGGCGCACAATATCGATCCCTTTGCCCGGCTGCTCGCGGTCGGCATTACGGCGATGTTCGTTGTGGAGGTGATTGTCAACGTGGGAATGACGCTGGGCCTGATGCCCATCACGGGACTGACGCTGCCGTTTGTCAGCTACGGCGGCTCCAGCCTGCTCGTCAATATGACGGCCGTCGGGCTGCTCAACAACCTCGGCCGACACCGGCCGTTTACCGTCGCACCGAAACAATAGGCTCCCCGCGCCACGAGCCATTTCCCGGGCCATGCGGGAAGGACACCGTTGATCCGAGGCTTTCGACAGATTGCTGTACTGACCACCCTCAGCCGAATTCTGGGCATGTTGCGGGACATGGCCTTTGCCTATTTCCTGGGCGCCAGCGGCTTGATGGACGGATGGGCGATCGCGTTCAAAATCCCCAATCTGGCCCGGCGGCTTTTCGGGGAAGGTGCCGCCGCCTCGTCCTTGATTCCCATTTACAGTGAGGAGCTGCACCGTGACCCGCGCCGCGCGAACAGGCTGGCGTTGTCTCTCGTGACGGTCGTCTTCGTGCTGCTGTCGGCGGTCACGGTGCTGGGCGAGGTCTTCATCTGGCTGTATTACCGGTTCGCCGCGGCGTACGACAATACGAGGCTGACGCTGGCGCTCAGCGGAGTCATGCTGCCGTACATGGTGCTGATTTGCGTGGTGGCGATTCTTTCCGGAGTGCTGAACGCCCATCGGCATTTTGCCGCTCCCGCCGCCGCACCCATGCTGCTGAATGTCTTTATCCTTGCGGCTCTCTGTCTCGGTGGGTGGGTGCTTCATGTGCCGCAGCGCATCCATGTGTTCCTCATAGCGGTCGCCGTTCTTCTGGCGGGACTGGCCCAGTTGGGGGTTCAACTGCCGCCGCTTTGGAGCAGAGGGGTCTGTCTTCGTCCGGCCTGGGACGTGGGCTCCGGATCGTTTCGAAAAGTGTTCCTTCTGATGGGGCCGATGGTCCTGGGACTGACTGCCACCCAGATCAACACGCTGGTCAATGACTTCATCGCACTGTGGCTGTCCGGCTCCGCCCAGAAGGGGCAATTCTTTACGGTGCTCGGGCAGCAGATGCGATACCCGCTCTGGGAAGGTGCGGTCTCGCATCTTTTCTACGCCCAGCGACTTTATCAATTCCCGCTGGGCGTTTTCGGGGTCTCGCTGGCCACTGCTGTCTTTCCCGTGATGAGCGCTGAGGCCGCCAGGCAGGATTTTGCGGGTTTATGCCGGACCGTGTCGCGCGGACTGCGCTGCACGGTTTTCATTGCGCTGCCGGCTACGGTGGGCCTCTTATTGGTCAGCCGGCCTCTCGTGGCAATCCTTCTGAAGCGAGGCAGGTTCACGGCGGCCGATGCCTCGCAGACGGCGGTCACGCTTTCATTCTATGCTCTGGGCCTGTGTGGCTATTTTGCCCAGCAGGTGTTGACGCGGGCTTTCTACTCGGTTCAGGAATCGGGCACGCCGGCCCGGAGTGCCGTCTTGGCGGTAGCAATCAATGTCGTTCTGAGCCTGACGCTCGTCTGGTTTCTCGGCAGCGGCGGCCTGGCTGCTGCTACCGCGGTCTGCTCGTATGTTCAGGTGATCATCCTGGCCGCGGTTCTTCGGCGGCGTCTGGGACGCGCCGTACTGGCCGGGTTAGGGACTGCACTACGCGATACCTTTGTCGCTACGGCGTGTATGGCCGCCGTGGCAGGCGGTATCTGCTATTTGCTTAGCGAGCGGGGAAACGGGTTGATGCTTCTGGCGTCCGTGCCTGTCGGTGCGGCCGTCTACCTCGCTGCCGCCAGATTGCTTCACATCGAGATGCTATCACTACTTTGGGGTGCGAGAGGTCTTAAGGCTGCTACGGCTGGTGCTTAGCCGCAATCCCGCCGGGCGAGTGGAACTTATGGGACCAGACACCGTCTAACAATGTAGGTTCGTAATCCTTGTAGCGATAATACTTAAAGCAGATACGCACGTTACCCGAAATATGGTTATGCACGGCTCGCTCTGCGGGTTTAAGGAGAAACGGATGCTGAAGAACAGGTCGATCCCAGCACTACTGGTGACTGTCCTGTTCACTGCGCTTGCATGGCCCCAGACATCGGCCCCCAATCCCGCCTTCTCTCGACCCGTCTCGAACCCGGCAGCCAGGCCGTCGGAATCCCTGTTTTCGCCCTCTGCCGCCGAACGGTTCTGGGAGATCGGAAAGGAGATCGCTCATTCAGACGATATCCGTGGGCCGCAGATCGATCAGGCCATCATTCTCTTGACCGCCGCAAAGAGTCTGAACCGCCAACTCCGGGATGTTGAGCCCCTGCTGCTGAAGCTGGCTACCCGCCACGCAGAGAAGGACTACTCGGAGCAGGTGGTCGTCTGGCTGCAGAATTACGTCGATGAATCCGCCGACCGTGCCGTCGTCACGGATGCGATTCGCTATCTGTTGGATCGACTGAATTCGCGTGAGGCCAGAAAAGAGCTGCTTGACAAGCTGGTGAGCCGGATCGGCAACAAGAACGCCGCGATCGATTCGGAGCTGGCCACGCTGCTCGGTCTGCTCATCGCGGAGAAGGGGGATTTCGAGACGGCCAAACAGTATCTGGTCCCGGCCTATACCAAGAACAAGTTCAACAAGGTGGCATTCTTGAAGCTGGCGGAGATCGCGCCGAATGAGATCGGTCCGGGGACTTACCTCGAGCACCTGCGTCTCGTGCTGCGAGAAAACCCGCTCGATATGAGTGCCGCCCTGAATTTTGCCCAGTACACGGAGCGGCTGCAGCTCTATGAGGTCGCCGCCCAATCCTACCAATACTGCGCCGAGGTGTTTCGGTATCTCTATCCATCCGAGCCGTTGCCGCCGCACCTGTACCTGCCGTGGGCCATCAGTTGCTACAACACCCAACGGGGGCAGCACATCTGCATGCAGATTGCGGAGAATGTGCGCAGCAAGGGGCAATTCGATATCCTCCTCGAGGCGATTGCCGGCAGGGCGGCCGCCAAGACCGGCAATCCGGAAGAGGCCCAGCGCATCTTCCGCCAGGCCGAGCAGAAGGCGCAGCAACTTCTCCAATCAGGACTGGAGCAGCCTTCCGCGGCTGCGCCGGACGGCATGACCGCTGTCCGGCAGCTCAACGCCAGGCAGTATGCCTGGTTCTATTGCTTCGCCGATGTGAATCCGGGCAAAGCACTGGATTGGGCAAACAGAGCCTATTCGGCCGAGCCCAATTCGCCATCCGCCAGCGCCTTGCTGGCGTATGCTTTGAGCATCAACAATCAATTGGAGTGGGCGAAGCCGTTGTTGGCGGCTTCCGAGGGCGGCCAAATCGCCGACCTGGTGCAAGCCAGAATCGAGGTGTCCGATGGCAAGAAAGAAGACGCCATCCGGACACTGACGATGGCCGTGACGAAGGACGCCGGATCGCTCGCCGCCGAGCGGGCCAAAGAGATGCTGCGGGAACTGGGAGGGCAATACGTTCCGCCGGTGGACCTGAACGCACTGATGGCTTTCCTCGTCGAGAACTTCGGCCGGGCGGTCGCCCCTCAGTTCGTGCCGCCCGACAAAATGATCGAGGTCCAGTTCAGCGTTCGGGGCAACGAGTTCTCCTACGGCAATGAGCTCGACGGCGCCATCGCTCTGGTCAACAAGGCGGCCGAGCCTCTGGTCGTCACACAGGACAGCCTGTTCCAGGGCAATATCCGCATCAGTGCGCAGGTAAGCGGCGATATGAAGGAGGCGATTCCCAATCTGGTGTCCGAAACGGTTCGGACGGACCTTACGGTCCCGCCCGGCAAGAGCCTGGTCCGGCTGGTGAGGCTGTCCACTAATGAGCTGCGTCGCGTCCTGCTGACCTATCCGCAGGCCTCCCTGGAGATTCAGTTCACGCTGTATCTCGACCCGGTTGTGACGGCGAACGGCTCGATCAGCAATCGATTGGTGGACGTGAAGCCCGTTACGATCTCGGTTGCGCGTCCGCGCGTTGAGATCACGGCCAGCTACGTGCGGGATCGGTTCAACTCCATCTCTTCGGGTCAGGAAGGCCAGAAGATAGGGACGGCGCAGTTGTTCACCGGCTTGCTGAAAGAACAGTACGCCATGGCGGAGCAAGGAACGCTTTATCCCTTCAAATACGCCCAATGGATGCCGGAGCTGCTTCGCTCGGCCCTGCTGGCCGATTCGGGCCTGCTCTTGCGGGAGGGCCCGGATGAATGGGTCGTGAAGGTCAATACGATGGCCAGTATGCTCTTCCTGCCGATCGACCAGGCGCTGGCCACGGTGATCGCCAAGAACCTCAATCATCCCCAATGGCCGGTTCGGTTGATGGCGGTTTACCTCCTGGCGAAGAGCCCGGGCAACGATTTCAGCAAGGTTCTGGACTGGGTGGCGCAATATGACGCGAGCGATCTGGTCCGCGGCATCGCCATGTCGCTCCAATCAACTTCGCCTGCGGCCGTTCCCACCGCACGGTCCTCCACCCTTCCGCCCGCCGACGGCACGCCACGCTGAGCACGCCATTTCGTACCGTTGCCGAGTAACCGGCGTAAGCGATAACGGGGGCAGCCGAACACGGGAACTTTTCCGCCATCCGCACGTAAAGGCCTCGGAATTTGTCTGTTCTTTTGCGGGGCCCGGATGGGCCTGGACGTCGGGGTGAGTCTCGGAATTATGGGTTGAATTCCGCGAGTGAACAGGTATGATTCCGTATCTCTAAGGCACTTCTTAATGGTCTTTTTTGAAAGGGTTACTGGATGCCGGCCGAAGTGAACAGCGGAAAATGCACGGGTTGTGAGTCCTGTGTGCAAGAATGCCCAAGCAATGCTATCAGCATGTCGGATGGCAAGGCGAAGATCAATACGGATAGTTGCGTGGATTGCGGCGTTTGTGTTGACACCTGCCCTGCCGGAGCGATAAGCTTATGACAAGCTGCGGTGGCCCCATCGTCTAGGTAGGTCCAGGACACCGGGTTTTCAACCCGGCGACAGGGGTTCAAATCCCCTTGGGGCTATTGGAATTTACAATTTAGGATTTACGATTTACTATTGCCAGCCAACCGCTCAGGCGCGCCATCCCTGTTTCATTTCACCATCCGAGCGGAGGCCAAACAAACTGCAGATCGCGGTACACTCACACCCGCATGCCGGATATCGTCGCCTCAAAGGCTATGTTGCCCGAGACGACTCCCTGGACGTCGCACACGTATTTTCGCCCCCTCCTGGCCTCTGTGATATGACCCAGCAGGTAGAGGCGGCATCCGGGCTCAACCGGCAGCCGAAACTTCGCCCGCTCAATGCCACCGAATCCGACAAAGCCTTCCTCTTCGCATACTTGCTTAACGAAGAAGCTGAGCAATTGCGCGGCCGCCTCAATCTGGATCACCCCCGGCATGAGGGGCCGCCCCGGAACGTGGCCCCGGATCCAGAACTCCTTTTGCGACACGTCCTTATAGCCGAGGACGCAGGCTTTCTCCTTGTCGTACCACAGGATCCCGTCAAGCTGCTGCATCTCAAACTGCTGGGGATTGACCCTGCAGATGGTATCCTTATCGAACAAGGGCCTGCCGGTCAGGTCAATTTCCGTCAGACTGAACAGCAAAGCCGGGGGCATCAATTACCTCACTACAGAGATTCTACGGGTGCGATGTTCCGCAGCAGCCTGCACACGATGGGCCAAACGGGCCGGGCCGAGCATTCACACGGAAACTATCGCGACCGCCTGCCGATGCAGACAGTCTGCTGGGAGCCTGTCCCTCAGCTAGTCGGTGGATCGGATTTCCAGAACCTTGTTGCGGACAACCTGGGCGGCTTGCTTGATCTTCTGCATCTGCTTGCGGACCCGCGTCCCGGCAGCCTTGTTGCCGCCCTCCGCCTTATTGATGTCCGATTCGATCTCAGCCACCATCGTCTTCAGTTCTTCGTATTCTTGCATCTAAGCGGTCCTCCACTTGTTGGCTAGATTGTTGGGTGAAAAACTGCGGAAAATTTACTGAGCCTGGGGTACCTTGTCAAAGAAAAATGCGTTTTTTGTGGAAAAAACTGGATTCTCCGGCCAGGCTTGCCGGCTCATGGAAAGAGCCGTTTCGTCAGGGCCGCGATCCTTTGGCCGCGGCGCTCGCATTGCTGCTTGACCTTCTCATCGGGTTTGCCGATGGACAGCGGGCCGTAATGAGCACCTTGAGGGTCCCCCTGGACGACCATCCCAGCGATGAGCATGGCCTCGATGATTCCGAGGGCCGTCGTCTCACTGCCGCCCCCGATATTGGCCGAGCTGGCGAATGCGGTTCCCACCTTGCCGTTCATTTGACCGTGCTTGCTCACCATATCGTCGATGAGTTGTTTCATGGGGGCGGCCATCTGACCGTAATAGCAGGGCGACCCCATCACCACGGCGTCATACGCGGGAAGATCGTCCGCACGCACCTTGTCGACGGGCTTGCATTCGGTGCTCAGGCCGGAGTTGTTCATCGCCTTGGCAATGATCTCCGCCATTTCCTTTGTGTTGCCGCTCCTCGAGTAGTACACGACGATTCCCTTTGCCATTCTTGCTCCTTTCTCCCCACGGTTACATGCAGAACAGTCCTTTTCGCCACGTGTGGCGGTCATCGCCGCAGGTAGCCGAGCTTCTTCGGCAGGGCGATGTTGTTTCCAAAATTGTCCTCGCCATAGCCGTGCTGCGCCAGGCATTCGATGTCGGCGAGAACGCGTTTGTCACCCACGAATTGGACGGTCATATCGATGCCGATGTCGATTTTGCCCATGGCCAGCAGCCGGCCCGTTTCGCTGGTCACGTTCTCGAGCAGTGTCCCTTCCGCGCCGCAGATTCGCTCCGGCAGTTCCAGCGGCTGCTCGTACATGAGCAGCTTGCTTTTCTCCGCCAGGGCGAGCACGACGCTGCGGACGATGGCGATGGGGTCCGCGACCTCGGAGCGCTCGGGAACCAGCCCGAGCCGCACGATCTCCTTGGCGAGCCACCGCCTCTTCTGGGCATTGATTTTCTCATTGGCCCGGAACAGGTCCAGCGGCGAGCCGGCATCGTACACCTCGTCGCCCAGCAGCATTTTGACCTTGCTGCCGTAGTGGAGGACCAGCTTCGAGATCAGGGTAGAGGGCCGCACGTGGAACCCCCGGTATTTCGGAATCGGGACCTCGATCAAGCCCTCTTCCTCATACCGTTTCAACATCTCCTGGCAGAGGCTGACGGCCCGGCCGATATAGAGATCGATGAACGTGACCGAATAGTTCATCAGAACCGACAACAGCGCTTCCGGCTCCACCATGAATTTCACGAACAACGACGTGGCGCAATGCTGCTTGTTGACGTGGCGCTCGTAGTAATGGGCGAACAAGGTGGCCGTCTTGAGCAGATGGAAGACGACACTGGCGTGTCCCCTCAGGACCGGCAGATCCTTGTCCTCATGCTCCGCCTCGGTCCCCGAGACATACGTATCATACTGTGACTGGAGGTTATGGAACTGGAACTCGAGGCTTCGCAGCCGCTCCTCGGTCAGCGCCGGCGAGATCGGCGTCGCGTACGCCTCCGGCCGGGACCGGCTGATGGCCCGAACGTCCTCGCTCTCGGAGGCAAGGTTCAGGAAAGCGGTCGCCAGCAGCGTCACTGTCTCGGCGACCGTCTCGACCTGACGGGCCCCGCAGTGGTGCGGAAACAGGCCCTGAACGGACCGCTCCTCGTAGAAATTCTCGATGTCGGCCTTGTGCGGTATGCTCAGGCCCAATCCGCGGGCCTGCGTCAGCATTTCCTCGGCCGCGTGGGCCAGTACCGTGCTGGTGAACTCCAAGGCTTCATTGGTGGCCGCGACGAAATCCCGCTCCACCGGCATGAGCCGATAGCTCGACACGCGGTGACAAATGTGCAGCAGCTCGTAGCTGGCATCGGAAAACAGCTTGGTCGTCGCCGTCAGGGAGCGGACCGCGCACCACGCGCAGTTCTTTCCCGCTTCGTAGGTATCGAGAAGCTCTTCCAACTGCATGGAGTAGGACAGCAGATCCCCTAAGAGAGGCCGCGTCAGAACTTCGCGTGGGTGAGGGCACTCCGAGAGATAGGCAGCGAGGGCCAGCAGGTTTTGGGCCCGCTTGTCGATCAGCCGTTTGAAATCTTGCTCGTTGACTGGGCTTGCATCCATCGATCCTTGCACCTGTTCTCCCCCGGCGGGCGGAGGCACCATAGCATGCCGTGGCTAATTCTTCTGTTTCTGTTTATCGAGAGGAATGACGTCCGCCGCAAAACCCTTCGGGACGTTGGCTTGGAACGTATTGCGGTCGATCTTGGTGTTCATTTTCGGGTCGAGGAGCTTGATTTCGTAGACGTCTTCCTCGGTTGTCACGGCCGTCACTTGTCCCGGCAGCCCGACCGCCTTATCAATCCAGAAATCAACCGTGGTATAATCGTCCTTATAGACAGAGTCCGGCTTGACTGTCAGATGCAGGTGGGAGCCGGATGCGGCGCCGGCCTGCGGGTCGGCAGCGAGCTGCACGTCGAATTGCTTGCGCAGATCCTCCACGTGGGAAAAGCCCAGCACGGGCACCTGCTTGCTCGCCAGCGCAAAGGCATCAATCGGCTTATTGGGTTCCGCCAATTGGCGGCGCTCCACAGTCTTGAGCTGGTAGTTGATCGTCGAGAGCCAGACCCCGTCGAAGAAGTACTGTTCCACGTACTTCTGTTCCTTTTCCTCGTCCTGCTGGAGCGTGGTGAAGTCGATCCGCAGGTACGACCTGTTGTCGAACTTGGCGTAGGAAAGGGTGCCTTTACGCCGTTGCTGCGATTCGAGCACCGGCTGCTTGAAGAGATAATCGACGCGGGCCTGGTACGATTTCAGGGCGGCGGCTTTCCCTTCCAGATTCTTGAGCACCGCATCGACAGCATTCGGGGTCTGTGCTTGAACTTGACAGGTCGGGGCCGTCGGGCCGGCGTTTTCGCTTTGCCCGTAGGACTGTTGGGCCGCCACAACGCCGAGAAGCAATCCTGCAATAACTAACATTCTATGCATTGTCCATCCTATGCTTGCGTAAGCGGTTTATCTGTGTGGTTCCGGCGATCGATGATCGGAATCAGCTCATCGAGACTGTTGAGGGTAAAATCTGCGTGCTGCGAGAACTCCTGGGCCCGCTCATGGTTGGCGAGCAGCACGGGAATGGCACCGGCCGCACGGGCGCAGAGCAGGTCGAACAGGTAGTCGCCGACCAGCAGCGCCTCGGCCGGCGCGACCGCGAACGAGCGGCACAGGTGCAGCACGCCGAAAGTATCGGGCTTGACCGGCCCGTCCTCGCGACCCACGACGGCATCGAAGTGCAGCCCGTATTTCGCGGCGATGGCAAAGGCGTTGCATTTTCGGTTGCGAGTCAAAATCCCCACCGGGATCTGTCGTTCATGCAACGTGGCGAGCACCTCCTTCGCCCCCGGATTCAGTTGCGACTGAGCCACCGCCCTCTCCTCGTGCCAGTGGAGAATGGCCTCGGCCCGCTCACGTTGTTGCGGGCTCATCTTTGCCATGGCCTCCAAGATAGGACCGCCGTTTCTGGGCAACCCGATTTCCTCCCGGATTACATCGAAATCGAGGTATGGCTGCGTTACGGTTCCATCCAAATCGAAGATCACTGCTTTTATCGGCATATCCAGGTTGGCCTCTTCCGTCGAAGTTCTAAAAAGGCCCCGACGGGTCTGAAGTGCTCCCTGTCGCTGGTAATACGTTGTCCGTGTGGCGAGGTTTTGTCAAGCCTTTCCTCGCGGCGGCGGCACGGCGGAATTCCCGTTGTTTTGTGGATGGCTGCATGATCATATTTTCGCCATCCCACCTATTTTGCCCGCGTTCGCAGAGATTCGATGAGATGGCGTGCGGCGGCGCTGAGCGTTCGCCCCTTGCGGACAATAATTCCGGTCGGGCGGACGAACCGCTCGTTGGAGAGGGGGACGGCCTTGAGAGTGCCATTGGCGACTTCCAGGACAATCGCAGATTGGGGCAGTATGCTGACGCCGGCGTTGATTTCCACCGCGCGCTTGACCGTCTCGATGTTGTCGAACTCCATCACCGGGCTGACCACCGTGTTATATCGTGACAGGAGGTTGTCAATCCAGACACGTGTGGGAACCTCCTTCTCGAAGGCGATGAAGCGTTCGAACTGTACCTTGTGAATATCGACCTCCGATTCGCTGGCGAGAGGATGTTTGGGGCTGCACGCCAGAACGAGCACCTCGTCCTCGAAATCGTACACCTCCAAGCGTTTATCCTTCTTGGGCACGGCCACAAGGCCGATGTCGATCTCTCCGTTCAGGACGAGCTCGTAGATTCGATCGGCACTGAGGTACTCCACGTGAACGTGGACATTCGGGTACCGGATCATGAATTTCTTCACGTAATCCGGCAGGCTGTGCATGCCAATGCTGAAGATGGCCGCCACGTTGATTCTCGTGACGCTGGTCGTGCTGAGGCTGCTCAGCTCGCTCTTGAACTGGTCGTATCGTTCCAGAATGTCTTTGGCAGTTTTGTAGAACAGTTGTCCCGCCGCCGTCAGCTCGATCGGCCGTTTTCTGCGGGTGATGAACTGGCACTTGTGGGCGAGCTCCAACTGTGCCAATTGCTGGGATACCGCCGACTGGCTGAGCAGATGCTTGTCGGCCGTTTTCGAGAAACTGCGCGCGTCCGCCAGGTCGCAGAATATCTTTAGCGTTTCTATATGCATCATCAGTTTTCCTTATGCCACATATCAGGATAAGGGGCTTCCTTCATTAGCTGCCAGGCTTCATAATATAAGCTCTGCTAATCGTACGCAAGTGCAATGTTATGAAAAGGAGCCAAGTATGAATCTGCTACAGCCCAATGCCAATGAAGCTACGCAAACGATGAACCGCTCCCGCAGCGTTTCACCGGTCTCGGGTATTTGTACCCGATGTATCGATGGCTGCCGGGGCAACTGCGAGATTTTTAAGGCGACTTTCCGAGGCCGGGAGGTCATCTATCCCGGGCCCTTTGGCACTCTGACCGCCGGTGCCGACAAGAATTACCCAGTTGATTATTCGCACCTGAACATCGCCGGCTATGCGCTCGGGGCCAAAGGTCTGACCGAGGGAGCGGTAGGGAACCCGGACAATACCTTGTTTCCGATGGTAAACACGGAAACAGAGTACGGCGTCGGCAAGAAGGTGAAGATGCGCCTGCCCGTATTCACCGGGGCCTTGGGCTCCACCGAGATCGCCCGAAAGAACTGGGAGCAGTTTGCCGTGGGCGCCGCGATATCGGGGATTACGACTGTCTGCGGAGAGAACGTCTGCGGGATCGATCCGGGACTTGAGCTGGATGCCAACGGGAAGGTGAAGAAGTCCCCGAACATGGCCGAGCGCGTCGCGCAGTATCGCCGGTACCACGAAGGGTACGGCGATATGATCGTTCAAATGAACGTCGAGGACACGCGCCTGGGCGTCGCGGAGTACGTGGTCAGCAAGCTCGGCATCGAATGCGTCGAATTGAAATGGGGGCAGGGCGCCAAGTGCATCGGCGGCGAAATCCAAGTCGATTCCCTGGAGCGCGCCCTCGAGCTGCAAAAGAGAGGATACCTGGTCACCCCGGATCCCTCGAATGAGGCGAACCAGGCGGCGTTCCGGGACGGTGCCCTGAAGCACTTCGAGAGACATTCCCGGCTGGGTTTCGTGGACCGGGAAGGCTTCATGAAGGAAGTCGAGCGTCTCCGCAAGCTCGGTGCCAAGCGTGTGACGCTCAAGACCGGTGCCTACCCGATGCGCGAGTTGGCGATGGCGATCAAGTGGGCCTCGGATGCGAAATTGGACCTGCTGACCATTGACGGTGCCCCCGGCGGAACGGGCATGAGCCCGTGGCGGATGATGCAGGAGTGGGGCGTGCCGACGTTCTATCTGCAGGCCATGACCTACGATCTGTGCCAGAAACTGGCGGCCAAGGGTGCGTTTATTCCCGACATCGCGATCGCCGGCGGGCTCAGCTCGGAAGACCACGTCTTCAAAGTTCTGGCCATGGGTGCTCCGTTCGTCAAGGCGGTCTGCATGGGCCGCGCTTTGATGATCCCCGGCATGGTCGGCAAGAATATCGGGATATGGCTCAAGAACGGAAACGGCGGCGAGGATGGCTTGCCCAAGACGGTCAGCGCGTTCGGCACGACCGTCGAGGAAATCTTCGTCTGCTACGAGGAGCTGGTGGCCAAGTACGGCAAAGAGACCGTCAGAGAGCTGCCTCTTGGCGCTATAGGCCTTTACACTTTCACGGATAAACTGAAGGTTGGCTTGCAGCAGCTTATGGCCGGCAGCCGCAACTTCCGGGTCTCAACGATCAACCGTGACGACCTGATGGCATTGACTCCGGAAGCCGCTCAGGTCTCCGGTATTCCCTACATCATGGATGCCTACAAGGCTGAGGCTTACAAGATCATCAACTCCTGAAATCGCACGGAATAGACAGTGTGCCAGGGCTCCTCAACTCTCGCATGAGGAGCCCTGTTTCATTTTTGGCAGAATCCGGCCGAGTGCCGGTGTCGTTCACATCGTTGTTTGCAGGAAGGTTGTCAGATTCGCGTCCGTATTGGCTAATCCGAGCTTGCGTCGGATCCGCTCCCGATGCCGGCTGACTGTGGCAGCGGAGACGCCCCGCGTCTGGGCGATCTCTTTGCTGCGCAGCCCCGTTCGGATCATGTTGCAGATGCTGATTTCGGTAGGCGTCAGCGAGTGGTACTTATCGATGAGCTGATTGATGAACGGGGAGGAGATTTCCATCAGGTTGTCCCGGAGCAGCTCCACGTAGCGTTTTTGCGGCGGGGACACCTCGGTCAGCAGGGCGTAAATAATCGGCATCAGAACCTTTTCTACGTTGGCCTGGATATCCTTGCGGATTTTGAGCTTCTCTTCCTCGATCCGTGCCAGTACGGCCTTCAGGGCCGCGTTGGCCTCTCGCAACGCCTCGCGCTCCACCATCAGTTGCTTGTTGGTTTCCTGGAGTCTCTGCTCGGCGGAAAGACGCATGGCCACCGCGCCGATGTGCTCGGCCACCGCATCCAATAGCGCACGTTCCTCTCGCAGAAAGGGCCCCTCATAGAGGGCGGGCCGCTCCCTGAGGTAGAACACTTCGACCTGGCCGGCCGGCTCGCCGAACACCAGAATCTGGGCGGCCTGTCGCCACTTTGTGACCTTGAAAGTCTGCGTCCTATAGGTTTTTTCCTGGAAGCTGATGCGCGCGCAGGTGACCTCCGGGTACTGCCAGGCCGGCGGCAGGATGTGGCACACGCGGGTGAGAAACTCGTCGAGCGAATCAAGGCCGCTCTCCGCCAGTCGGGTGATCCCATACAGACAATTCAATTCCTTGATTCGCTCACGAAGGGCGATCTCTACCTTTGCCGGGTCCACTTCCTTAGTCGGTGGAATGAACCAATGGGCGAGACTATCCTTACCGAAGCGGGGCGGACGCTGGTTCGACCGTTTGGGTGAGTGTTGACTCATATCTGCCCTTCCTCCCTACTTCAAGGGGGCATTCCGTAGGCATCAACGTCGGATAGAATTGCCTACATCACATAGGCAATCACAGTGCATCATTGTTGCATTTGTGCTGTCCTGTTTACCCCTTATCCTTGTTCCTGTCAAGATTTGGGTTCGACTTTCTATGGCACAGCCAATCCATATCACGGTCGGGCGTAGCCAAGCACTGGTTCGCCGTGGGCGCACGGTGGCCGAGCCCGGGCACGCCCCCTCATCGAAGTCACGCATGTGTCCGCTCCGTTTGCCTTGCCAGACAATCATGGGAGGTGACTATGTCGAATGAAATGCTGGAGAGAATCCTGAAGGGCAGGCGCAGCCAGCCTCAGCAGCTTGTTGAGGTGCTCCAGGATGTACAGGAGGCGTTTGGGTATGTCCCGCAGGAGGCCATGACGGCGGTTTCCAGAGAGCTGGGCGTGCCGCTGATCGAGGTTTCCCGCGTGGCCCATTTCTATAAGGCGTTCTCGCTCCGGCCCCGCGGCCGGCACGTCGTGACCGTCTGCATGGGGACCGCCTGCCACGTGCGAGGAGCCCCGCGCATGCTGGACCAGGTGAAAGGGGAGCTTGGGATCGAGCCCGGGCAGACGACGCAGGACCGCATGTTTACCCTCGAGCGGGTGAACTGTCTCGGGGCGTGTGCCCTGGGTCCGGTGGTGGTCCTGGATGGGGAATATCATCCCAAGATGACGCCGAACAAGCTGCGAGAGCTACTGGCATCGGTGTACGCCGCCGAGAAAGAGGTGACCCATGGGAGCTAAGCTCAAGACGTTTGCCGATCTGGCCGCCGTTCGCGCATCCGCACAGGCGCGGAAGACGCCGGCCACGACCGTGACCATGTGCTGCGGGACCGGGTGCCAGGCATCAAGCAGTCCGCGGGTGGCCGAGGCACTGAAGTCCGAGCTGGCCTCGAAAGGATTGGTGGATTCCGTCGCGGTGCGGCTGACGGGCTGCCATGGTTTCTGCGAGCAGGGGCCGATCATGGTAATCGACCCGGCCAATATCCTGTACTGCCATGTCAAACCGGAAGATGTCCCGGAGATTGTCGGCAAGACGATTCGCGCCGGTGAGGTGGTGGAGCGACTGCTCTACACCGACCCCGTCTCAGGCAAGAAAATCACCCGGGAAGGCGACATCCCATTCTACCGGGCTCAGGACCGCACCCTGCTCGGTCAGAATCGGTGGATCGATCCGTCCAATATCGAGGATTACATCGCCATCGGCGGCTACTCGGCAGCGGTCAAGGTCCTCAGTGGCATGTCGCCGGAGGCGATTATCGAGGAAATCAGGAAATCGGGTCTGCGGGGCCGGGGCGGTGGTGGATATCCCACCGGCCGCAAATGGGAACAGTGCCGTGCCGCGGGCGGCGATGAGAAGTTCGTGATTTGTAATGCCGATGAAGGCGATCCCGGCGCCTACATGGACCGCAGCGTCCTGGAAGGCAATCCGCATGCCATTCTGGAAGGAATGCTGATCGGCAGCTACGCCATGGGAGCCAATCAAGGCTACGTGTACGTACGCAAGGAATACCCCCTGGCGGTCAAGAACACCCGTAAGGCGATCGAGCAGGCACGCGAATGGGGTCTCCTGGGCGAGAATATCCTGGGCAGCGGCCACAGCTTCGATGTCGAGGTCGCCCGTGGGGCAGGGGCCTTCGTCTGCGGCGAATCCACGGCGTTGATGCACTCTCTCGAAGGCAAGGTGGGTGAGCCCAGACCGAAGGACGTGCATACCGTGCAAGACGGCCTGTGGCACAAACCCAGTTGCCTCAACAACGTCGAGACCTGGGCCAACGTGCCCCTGATCATCAACCACGGCGCTGCCTGGTTTGCCGCCAAGGGCTCGAACGGAAGCACGGGGACGAAAATCTTTGCCTTGACCGGCCGCGTCAAGAACACGGGTCTGGTTGAGGTGTCCATGGGGACGCCCTTGAGGAGAATCGTCTACGACATCGGCGGCGGGGCATACGACGGCGTGGCCATCAAGGCCGTCCAGACGGGCGGTCCCTCCGGCGGCTGCCTGCCCGCCGCGAAGTTCGACCTGCCGGTCGATTTCGATACGCTGGCCGAGGCGGGCTCCATGGTCGGGTCCGGCGGCATGGTCGTCATGGATGAGCACACCTGCATGGTCGATGTCGCCAAATACTTTCTGACGTTCCTGCAGGATGAATCCTGCGGCAAATGCGTGCCGTGCAAGCTGGGTCTGGAGCGGATGCTCGAGATTCTGACGGATATTACGGAAGGTCGCGGCCGGCCGGAGCAGATCGAGCTGCTGGAGGACCTCGGGGACACGATGGCCCAAGCCTGCCTGTGTGCTCTCGGCAAGACGGCCCCGAACCCGGTGCTTTCCACGCTGCACTACTTCCGTGACGAGTACGAGGCGCACATCAACCATAAAGCGTGTCCGGCCGGCGTGTGTCGCGCATTGATCCGGTATGCGATCGACCCCAGCGTCTGCAAAGGCTGCGGGGCCTGTCTGAAGGCCTGCCCGCACAAAGCGATCCGCGGGCGGTCGAAGGAGCCACACACCGTCGACGACACCGTTTGTTCCCGGTGCGGGATCTGCAAAGATGTCTGCAACTTCGACGCGATAAGCGTTTGCTGAGGAGACCGAGATGCAAGAACACATTGCATTGACCATCGACGGGGCCAGGATTCACGCGGTCAAGGGAGCGTCCGTGCTCGATACGGCCATGGAGTACGGCATCTGCATCCCGCATTTGTGCCATTATCCCGGCCTGTCCGACATAGGCGTCTGCCGGCTGTGTATTGTCGAGAACATTGTCGGCGGTAAGTCGAAGGTGACGACGTCCTGCACGCTGACAGTGGCCGAGGGGATGGTCGTCCGCACGGATACGGAGAAGATCCGGCGGCTCCGCCGCAACATCGCCGAGCTGCTGGTGGCCAAGGCCCCGAACTCGCGGGCCATCCAGGACATCGCGGTCCGGTGCGGCGTGACGAACGTGCGCTACCCGTTCCAGAACGACAAGTGCGTGCTCTGCGGTCGCTGTGTGCGCGTCTGCGGCGAGATGTGGCAGGCGCACGCCCTGGGTTTCATCGGTCGCGGCAAGGACCGCCGGGTCGGATTCCCATTCGATCGCAAGCCGGATTACTGCAAGACCTGCAACACGTGCATTGACATCTGCCCGATGACGATCACGCCATGCATCGGGCCGATGAAGAAGGGCGAGGAGCGACTCTGCGGCGGCTGTGAAGGTCAGCTTACGATGACCAAGAACTTTACCGATTCCTGCGTGTGGTGCAAGTTGGGCGAAGGCTTCCAGTGCACGCGGCACGTCCAGATGGCCGGACGACCCTAATCGGATCACGGGTCCGTAATCCCGATCCGCTGCACCCGAACCGTCTCTTGCGTTTGGCTTGGACGGCGGTAGAATATCTTCCATGATCAGGGAAGTGGATCTGAACAAGGTGGCCCGTCAGCACCTGGAAATGGAAGGCTTTTTCACGGGATTTGCTGTCCGAGGCAAGCCTCAGGCGTCGGACGCCAATTGCGACCCGGCCCCAGAATCCCCGCCTGCTGATCCCCAGCTTGCAGCTCGTGCTGTACAGCGAATTGCCGCTTCGCAAAGCAGCATCCGCAATCTGCTGTCGGCGGGCGAGGCTGGGAAGGAGCTTGAGGCCGTGGCGGCCGAGGTGGCGCAGTGCCGCAAGTGCCAATTGGGGTCCACGCGAACGAACCCCGTGCCCGGTGAAGGCGATTCGAGGGCCCGGATTATGTTCGTGGGCGAAGCCCCGGGGGCCGATGAAGATGCCCAGGGCCGGCCGTTCGTCGGCAGGGCGGGCCAACTCCTCGACAAGATCGTCGCCGCCTGCGGCCTGAAGCGCGAGGAAGTCTTCATCGGCAACATCCTGAAGTGTCGGCCGCCCGAGAATCGCGAGCCTCGCCCGGACGAGATCATCAACTGCCTGCCGTATCTGCAAAGGCAAATCGAGGCCATCAACCCGGATATCATCGTGGCCTTGGGCGGCCACGCGGCGAAGACCCTGCTCAACACGGTCAAGGCAATCGGCCAACTGCGGGGCCAGTTCCATGAATATTACAGCGGCATCGGCCGGCCGCCCGTGAAGCTCATGGCCACTTTCCATCCCGCCTATCTGCTGCGGAACTACAGCGAGCAGAATCGTCGCTACGTCTGGGAGGACATGAAAAAAGTCCTGACCGAGCTTGGACTGCCTGTGCCGGAGCGTGGCAAAGGCTGATTCACGTTGCGGCCGTCCCTTGACTTGAGCCGGCGAAGGGACGGGCAAAGTGCCTGTTTTTCCCCAATCCGCATCTGTTCCTGTCGCAAATATCTGTCGAGCCATCACCTTTTTTAGTAATGCGCACGCCTGTTGTGCGTCTGATATGGAAGACGCGCAGTAGGAAAGCGCGGGCAAAGGCAGGGACCTGAGGGTTCGGACCCGCGAAATTCTTGCAGAAACGGCCGTCACCGGCTATAATTGCGGCATCCGGCGAGTTTCGCGGAGGTAGGGTCCCCCTTACTATGTGTGCGACGGACATGTATTCGGAAAGGGCGAGTCAATGAGAAGGGTCTTGTCAACAGCAGTCGTTGCGTTGTGTGTTGCCACCATCACCGCCTCCGCGGCCACGCGGCTGGTTCCCGCCGAATACCCGCGGATTCAGGCGGGTATCGACGCGGCCGTCGACGGCGATGTGGTGCTGGTCTCACCCGGCGTGTACTACGAGACGATCAATTTCGGGGGCAAGAACATCCTCGTCACGAGCACCGATCCCAACGATCCCAAGGTGGTGGGCTACACGATTCTCAACGCCGAGGAGGATGGCACCGTCGTGACCTTCGAGAACGGCGAGGGGCCCAACGCCGTGCTGAGGGGCTTCACTATCACCGGCGGGGTCGGGACCTTCAGTCAGGAACTTACCAGTCAGGTCAGCGGGGCCAGGGCGTTCGGCGGCGGAGGCATCTTCTGTTTCCACGCCTCGCCTACCATCACGAAAAATGTGATTGCCCGTAATATCGGCACATTCGATGTGATGGGCCAACAGGCTAATATTGCGTTCGGTGGCGGCATCTGCACCTACGAGTCCAGCCCCACGATCACCCACAACACCATCAAAGGCAACAGTGCCTGGATTGGGGGCGGCATACTCTGCTGGTTCGGCGAGCCCATCATCAGCAATAACGTGATCTGCGAGAACTCATCCTACGAGGGCGGCGGCGTCTGCATGTTCTCCGGCTCCCTCTACAACAATACCATCGTCCGAAACGACTGCGGACTCGGCGATGCGATCGGCCAGCCGGCCTCTGACTACGGCGGCAACGTCCTTCTCCTGATCGTATCTCAGGGTGGCTCCCGCGTATTCAATAACATCATCTGCGGTGCTCTCTCGGGCAATGGCGTGCTCTGCCAGGGCAACTTTGAGGATGCCGTTTTCGCCTTCAACGATGTCTGGGACAATTTTCCCAGCAACTACGGTACCGTCAACCCGCAGAACGGCCAGATAACGGTGGGCGATCAGGCGGACCAGACGGGTACGGCAGGCAACATGTCCGGGGACCCGCTGTTTCTGAACCCGTTCAACAGCGATTACCATCTGACGCTGGAATCGCCCTGCATCAACGCGGGCGATCCGGAGTATGCCGTGGCAGCGGGCTTGAAGGATATCGACGGTCAGGCCCGAATCTATGGCGCTCGGATCGATATCGGTGCGGATGAGTACGTCGGCTATGTCAAGCCGGTTGCCTCTGCCGGGTTCGACCGGCATGTCCTGGAGCCGCTGCAAGCCGTGACGCTCGACGGGAGCGAGAGCTTCTTTTACGATCCGTGCGGCGTGAAGACTTTCCGGTGGAGCCAGGTGCAGGGGCCGGCTGCGGCGCTGGACGATCCGAACAGCATGAAGCCGACGTTTGCGCCGCCGGCCTCGGGCGAGTACGTTTTCCAGTTGGTCGTGGGCGATGACCGCTACAACAGTGAGCCGGACCAGGTTCTCGTTCTGGTCGCCGGCAATCAGGCTCCAGTGGCCAACGCGGGTGCGGATAAGACGTGGGCAGCGCCGGGGCAGGTGACCCTGGACGGCACAGGCTCCTGGGACCCCGACAAGATCGACCGGCTGAGCTACCGGTGGACGCAGTTGGAGGGACCGACGGTGGACCTGCAGGGTGTCGACACGGCCACGCCGACTTTCTCGGTGGAAGCCGAGGGCCAATATGCGTTTGAGCTGGTTGTGAGCGACGGTTTTGCGGAGAGTGAGCCGAGCCGGGTTCGAGGCGTTGCCACGCACGTGGCGATCAGCGCCCAGACCGTCAACGTGGGGGCTGCCCAGCAGCCGACGAGTGCTTTTCAGCCCGATGTCTCCGGCGTGAGAGTCGTGTACGTGGTGGCAGGCACGACGACCTACAATTGGGAGATTGCCTGCAAGGACCTGATTGCGGGTAAAACGGAGACCTTCGTCATGGGCGGCATAAACATCCAGCCGAAGATTGATGGCGATCTGGTCGTCTGGTCGGGCGGGGCGTTCTTCACCGGCACGCTTGGACCGGATTGCACGAGCATCTTTGTCCGCAACCTGGCCACGGGCGACCTGCGGGAGTTGCGGGCGCGCAGTGACACCAGCTCGTTCGGCCATCCCGCCGTGTCGGGTCGCAAAGTGGTTTGGGTGCAGCATCTGGACATCGACAGGAATGTGCCCGACAAGTGGTTTAACACGCCTTATGACATCTGCGGGGCCGACCTGAGCGATTGGGACAAGCCGGTCTACTTCACCGTGGCCACGGGGGTCAGTCGGCGCGATCCCTTCCCCTTCAGCGACCCGACAGGCGATGTGGATAGCGTCGTGGACATCTGCGGCAATATCGTCGTCTGGGAGGGCGGCGGGAACATCTACGCCGCTGATATTTCCGACTTGAATCACATCAAGGTCGTTACTGTGTGCGATCATCCCGCGCGCCAGTATGACCCGGCGGTCTCCGGCCGACTGGTGGTCTGGACCGATGAGCGCAACGACCAGGGCGACATTTATGGAGCTGATTTGTCCGATTGGGAGAACATTCGCGAATTCGCCGTGGTCCGCGCCTCCAGGATGCAGCAGCAGCCGGCGCTCGATGACGGCCTGGTCGTCTACGCGGAGGGCGTGGTGGGCAGCCAGCTCCGGCTGGCGTGCATTACGCGGAGTCACGGCATTCTGAATGCCGATCTGCCGGACCTGCGCATCGGCATGGTGCCGGCGCTGGACGGCCGGACGCTGGTCTGGCTGGCCAGCCCGTACGGGCCGGCACAGGGATTGTCGCTCGGGTTCGGCTACTCCGACCCGGAGGGGCGCGTGCAGAACAGTCGGACGGGCCGACGGTATAACTACATCCAGCACGCCGTCAGCGACGCCGATAATGGCGATGAGATCATTGTGCCGGAAGGTATCTATGAGGAGAAGATCAACTTCTCGGGAAAGGCCCTGACGGTTCGCTCCACGGACCCGAACGATCCGGCTGTCGTGGCGGCAACGATTCTTTGTGGCCACGGCAACATCGCGACGTTCGCCGAACGCGAGGGCGCCGGTAGCGTACTTGCCGGATTCACAATCACCGGCGGAAACGAGGGAATACTCTGCTACAGCACGTCGCCGGCGATTACCCGTTGCACCATCACGGGCAATCTCAATGCGGGCCTGAGGCTGCTCGGCGCGAGCAATCCGACGATCACTTTCTGTGGGATCACGGCCAATAACGGCGCGGGCATCGAAATGACCATCCCCGCGACAACGGGACGGGTAACGAAGCAAGTGGAAGCCACCATCCGCAACTGCCTCATTGCCGCGAACCGTGAGCAAGGCATTCATGGTGGAAGGCCGACGGTCGTCAACTGCACGGTGGTGGAGAACCTGCGGGAGGGCATCAATGCATTTGCCCCCACCGTAGCCAATTCGATTGTTTACTTCAACGGCCTTAGTGCGGATATCCCTCAGATCGACAGTACGCGCGCCACGGTCTCCTACTCGGATGTGCAGGGGAGCTGGTCGGGCGACGGCAACATCGATGCGGACCCGCAGTTCGTTGCCTCAGGGCATTGGGCTAACCCTGCGGATTCTATGGGCGGACTTGGCTCCGTCAGCGGTGCTTGGGTGCCGGGCGACTATCATCTCCAGAGCCAGGGCCGGCGCTGGAACGCCGCACAAAGCGCCTGGGTGTCGGACGAGGTCACCAGTCCCTGCATCGACGCCGGCGACCCTGCGTCCGAATTGTTCGCTGAGCCTCTGACGATCCCCGGCGGTGCTACCGATGAGGTCGTGAACCGGCGGATTGATATGGGCATGTATGGCGGAACCGCGGAAGCAAGCCTGGCGCCGTTGAGCCAATAAACGGGCGGAGACTACGTGCTCTTGCGTAGGAACTCTTGGAGCCGCTCGAGCTCGCCGCGTTTCATGTGATAACTGTGCTCGGCGTCGGGGAACCGGCCCGCCCTGATCTCGTCGGCGTACTTCTGAAAAGCCGCCACGGAGCGAGCCCCCAGATCGGCATACGCCTTGGCAAACTTGGGTGGATGCCCGGACGAAAGCCCCAGGATGTCGGGGGCGATGAGAATCTGGCCGTCGCAGCCGGAGCCGGAGCCGCAACTAATCACAGGCACTTCGGACTTGGCGGTGATGATCTGGGCGACTTCAGCAGCCGTGCCTTCGATAAGAAGGGCGCTGGCGCCGGCGGCGATCATGCGTTCAGCTAAGTTGACGAGCCCGACCGCTGCTTCCGCAGTTGTTGCTTCCGCGCGGAACCGACCAACCGCCGCCACCCTCTGAGGGAGGATTCCGATGTGTGCCATGACGGGAATGCCGGCATCGCTGACGGCTTTGACAGTATCGATGTATGCCTCGGTTGCCTCGATCTTGGCCATCTGCGCGCCGGCTTCCGTCAGGAAACGTCCGGCGTTGCGGATCGCCTCGGCAATGCCGAGGTGATAAGATAGGAAAGGCATGTCCGCGACAAGATAGGCGTTTGGGGCGGCCCGTCGCACCGCAGCGGTGATCGTCACCATGAAGTCCATCGTTACAGGCAGGGTCGAGTCAAAGCCGAGCATCATCTGTGCAGCCGAATCGCCGACCAGAATCATCTCGACGTTGGCTTGAGAGACGAGCTGGGCGGTCGTGTAGTCGTAGCAACTGACGGCCACGATGGGTCGCCGCTCCTGCTTGGCTTTAAACAGTTCGGCAATTGTAATGCGGCTGGTCATCGTTCAGCGTCCGGAGAATTAACAAGTTTTCGGTTATAACGGCAGAACAAGAACTTACAGGCCGTCGTAGAATGGCTAAGTTAAAGGTCGAAAATACGACCATTTTCGAGCGAGCCGCGAGAATTTTGACGATTTCATAATTTAGTCCTTGAATTTCGGCAGGAAAAGCATAATTTTGCCTGTGTTGCAGGTTTTTGCTAAAGATTTTGCGTCGCTTTCTACGATGTTAAGTAGTGGATTGTCGCGGAAGTGACCGAAGCCTTTACGAAGGCCAACAAATAGCTTTTCATCACCCTCCTCCGAAGCCAGATTCTCTTTGGAATCTGGCTTTTTTATTGGGGTGGGCATGTGAGCATGGGTAGGCTGCGCAAACTTGGCTTAAGAGGAGTTGGCTTCGCGGTCGTCCTATTTCCTACCTGCCGTATGCGCAAGGGTACGCTGGAAAAACGCTGGGGGCAGTTGTGCATGATCTCACGTCCGTGTATCATGCCCCCGACGACTGAGCCAGCGGCGGCCGGTTGTGCAGAATGAACGTTGTGGAGTACGGACGGATGGTTCCTCAGATCGCATTGTCGCAACAGGGTCCGCGCGTCTCGCGGATCGTTCATGGGCTGTGGCGTCTCGCCGAGTGGGACAAGAGCAAACGGGAGATCGTCGAGTTGATCCATAGCTGTCTGGCGTGCGGGATCACTACTTTTGACCATGCCGATATCTATGGCGATTACACGTGCGAAGGGCTTTTCGGGTCCGCGCTCGCCGAAGCCCGGATTGAACGGTCCGGGATACAGCTTGTTACCAAGTGCGGCATCAAGCTGGTCTCGAAGAGCAGACCGCATCACAGGATCAAATGCTATGATACCAGCCGGTCCCACATCGTCGCGTCAGTGGAGAACTCGCTCCGATGTCTGCGCACGGACTACATCGATCTGCTGCTGATTCATCGGCCCAATCCGCTCATAGACCCTCGGGAGGTCAACGAGGCGTTCGTCGAACTGAAGGAATCCGGCAAGGTGCGCCATTTCGGCGTCTCGAACTTCCTGCCTCTGCAATTTGAGCTGCTGGCGTCGAAGCTGGACGTTCCGCTGGTTACCAACCAGATTGAGTACTCGGTGATGAATCCGGGCGCCCACGCGGACGGCAGCATCGATCTCTGTCAGAAATTGGACGTTCGGCCGATGGCCTGGTCACCGTTGGGCGGCGGCGGGCTGTTCCGTGAAGATTCGGAACGTGCCCGGTGCCTCCGGGAGACCCTCAGGAGCGTTGGGCAGGAACTGGGCGGTGCTTCGATGGACCAGGTGGCGATTGCCTGGGTCCTCAAGCATCCCGTGCAGTTTGTGCCGGTCCTCGGTACGGGCGATGCGGCCCGCATCAAGAGCGCCGTAGCAGCGCTCGACCTCGAAATGACATCGGAGCAATGGTTCGAAATCCGCCGGGCCTCCCTGGGCCAGGACGTTCCGTAACAGCAGAGGTGGCCTGCGTCGGGCTATCTGGGCCGTTTGAACCAGTAGATGTCGCGCTGGCCGTGAGCGATTGCCACATCCACGAGTTCCCAGCCTTGTTGTCCCAGGTAGTCGAGGAGCAGCGCCTGCTGCTGCCCCGTGTTGGAGCGCACCTCAATGGGGGTGGGGAAGTCCATCCGCTCGAAGAAGAAGGTCGGATTGGTGGCCTGGACCCGCTGGTTGGCCTGTCGCCATTCGTAGTTGCCGGGAGATTCGGTATAGATTCCGTACTCCCAGCGAGTGCCCTCACGAGGCGCAGGATCGGCTCCAACCAAGAGGGTGGTTGCGAGCAGCATGGCGATTCCGCACACGACGACTGACGCTTTGGTTTTCATAGTTTGCCCCTTCAGAAACGGCTCATTTGGCCTCCGCGCGTGCCTCCAATTTGACACTCATCCTGTCTTATATAAAGGGGCGCGCAGAGAGGTCGCGGTAACGGGTTTTCCGTCACCTTTTTGCAGGATGCGCTCGAATAGTTGCCTTCGCCGTTGGTTATCGGACGGATGCTGAGGTGTTCCATGCCGTCAATGGTGCAGTTCGGGGCTGGAGAGGATATACTCGAGCACCTCGCTGAGCTTGGCTGAAGCGACGGCGATGGTCGAATCCGCCGCTCCGTAGTACATGTGAAGCTCGTCCGTCTCATGACTGACAATGGCGCCGGTCGGGAAGACCACGTCACCGACGTCGCCGACGCGCTCGTAGATGGTTTGCGGCCCGAGGATCCATTCCGCGCTTCGGTGCAGCATCTTCCATGGGTGCTGCAGATCCAGCAGCACCAGCCCGAGGCGGTAGATCTGGCTGGCCGTAGTCGAGCGAACGCCGTGGTAGAAAACGAGCCAGCCCTCCGGTGTCTCGATGGGCTGGCACGCCAGACCGACGCGGTGGCAGTCCCAGTAAGCATGGCGCGTGTGAATGAGCAGTTGGTGGTCGCCCCAGTGCTTGAGGTCGGGGGAGAAGCTCAGCCAGATATGGGCCTCGCCGCGCACGATGGGGCGGTGGATCAGGGCGAATCGGCCATCGAACCGCCGTGGAAACAGGCAGGCGTCCTTATCCTCCGGCGGCAGCATGGCGCCGAGCCGCGCGAAGGTGCGAAAGTTCTTTGTAATTGCCAGGGAAACCAGCGGGCCGCCCTCGCTGAAGGAGACATACGTAACGGCAAATGCCTTTTGCTCCTCGAGCCAGACGATGCGAGGGTCTTCGAGGCCCCAGCGCTCTTCCTGCGAGCTGGGGTCGGCGGTCATCGTCGGATCCGGATCGATCTGCCAGTCTGTAAAGCCGTTGGGGCTGCGGGCGACCGTCAGATGAGAGAAGCCCCGCATGTCCTCGACGCGGGCCAGCAGCAGGATTTGGTCGTCGAGCCTGACGGCTCCCGGATTGAAGACCGCGTTGGCCGGATACGGCCAGTCTTCCGGCTTCAAGATGGGGTTACCTTCGTATCTCTTGAATAAATCGTGTGCCTTCTTCTCTCTTGTACGTTGCGACATCGTCTATACCCGGAAACAACCCATTCCTATTGTTAATCGATATGGATCCATACACGTGACGGATTCACGTGGTCTGTAAAACTCGGTCCCCGCTGAATACGTCCGCTTCAGAATATAGGTAAGACTGCCGCGGAATGTTCATTGCTGAGGATATTTCTTTCTCCTGAGGGGGCATGACGGCGTGCTCGGGCATACCTGCCGGCGTTCACGCCTTGATCAGTTGTGTCTCGTAGAGGGCCTGGTACACCGCGCAGCTCCGCATCAGCTCCTCATGCTGGCCCTGGGCGATGATCCGTCCGCCGTCCATCACCACGATGACGTCCGCGGTGATGACCGTGCTGAAGCGGTGCGCGATGATGAACGTCGTTCGATTTCGCATGACCTTTTCAATGGCCTCGTGGATCTTCGCCTCGCTGTCGGCGTCGATCTGGCTGGTCGCTTCATCGAAGAGGAGGATGGCCGGATTCTTGAGGATGGCTCGGGCGATGACGATTCTTTGCAGTTGGCCACCGCTGAGCCCGGTGCCTTGCTCGCCGATCACGGTCTCGTAGCCTTTGGGCATTTGGCTGATGAACTCATGGGCGTAGGCCCGCCGGGCGGCGGCCTCGATTTCCGTCTGGGTGGCTCCGTTGCGGCCGTAGCCGATGTTGGCCGCAATCGTGTCGTTGAAGCTGATGGTTTGCTGGGTCACCATGCCGATCTGGTTGCGCAGGCTCTGGAGGGTGACGTCGCGGATGTCGCAGCCGTCGATCAGGATGCGACCGGAATCCGGGTCGTAGAATCGTGGCAGCAGATTGGCGAGCGTCGTCTTGCCCGAGCCGTTTGGGCCGACAATCGCAATGTTGTGGCCAGCCGCCACGACCAGATTGATGCCGTTGAGCGCCCGCTGCTGGGCACCGGGGTACGTGAAGACGACGTCCTGAAACTCGATCCTCTCTCGCGCCGGAGCAAGAACGACGGCGTTCGGCTTCTCCGCCTCGGTCGGCTGGTCCAGAATGGCGAAAACCCGTTCGGCGGCGGCATTGGCCTGCTGAATCCGGGTCCAGATGTCGCTGGTTTTCCGCGCCGCTTCCGCCGCAGCGCCCAGAAGCACGAGCAGGGCCAGGAATTCCGGGCCGTCGAGTTTTTCGCTGGCGACCCAGTCCATACCGATGACCAGCGCGGCGGAAGCGGCGAACATCCCCAGCACCTCGAGCACGGGCTGGGTGGCCGCCTCGACCTTCGATGTCTTGAGCAACTGTTTCAGCAGCCGGTCGTTGATATCCTGGAAGAGCTTCTGCTCGTATTGTTCCTGGTTATATACTTTGATGGCTCGCAAGCCGGCCACCGCCTCCTGCAGCTTGGCCAGCATCTGCGAGCTGGCAACCAGGGAGCGTCGCGTGGCCTTTTTCATCTTGGAACCGAAGCTCCCCATGAGCAGGAGGACGAGCGGGGCGGCGCACAGAAAGACAAGGGTCAACTGCCAGTTGATGCACATGGCCACGCCGAGCATGAAGATGGCGTTCATGGGCTCGCGCAGCGCCTTGCCCAGCAGCACCCGGATGGCCGAGCCCATGGTGATGGTGTCGCGCACGATCCGGCTGATTATGTCGCTCGGCCGCTCATTCGCGAAAACACCTATGGGCATGTGCGTCAGGCGCTCGAAGATATCCTCTCGCAGACGATTGATGCCGACCTCGACGATCTTCTGGCCCAGGTAGTCCTGGTAATACTTGGCGGTGCACCGGACGACGGTGATGGCACCGATCACAAGCACGATCATCAGCACCGCCTTGACCTGGTTTTCGCGGGTCTGCTCGCGGGGCAGAAAGCGGACGAGCCGCTGCGCCGCCCGCGCCGCCGCCCCTTCCGCCTGCCATTGGAGACCCGGGAGCCGCTTCCATTCAGGATTGCCGGCGAGGTTCCGGTTGTAGGGGGTCGGCAACAGGACCTGCTGGCTCGTGAAGCTGTCGCCCTGCGGACGTCTCAGTTCGATCGTTACCGCATCCTGTGTGGTAGTAGCCAACTCCTGCAGCAGTCGCGTGTAGGGGACCTCCGTATCGTGCCGTTGGGTGAAGCCGTTAACATCGGCAATGCGGTCCCACCGGCGGATACCGGCCTTCTCGCCCAAGCTGCCCTTCTTGACATCTACGACGAGCAGGTGGGTGCGCAGGGACAGATCGATTCCTTCCGTCAACTGCGATGGCTTGGGGACATCGAACTCAATCCCATAGAACGATTGGGCGGTCTTGCGGTCCACCCAGCCGTGGAGACCCTCGGTGCCAAGCATGACCTTCAGCAGCGGGATGATGGTCATGAAGCTCAGGGAAAGCAGCATGGCAATGACGGCAGCGCTGACCACGACGACGATGATTCGAGGCCACTGCGGCCAGATATACCTGAACATCTGCGTGAAGTCTTTCATCGCAGCACATCTCTCCGATTGACGATTCGTGTTCGGCGTCGCCCCCCGGATGTGACCCGCTCGGCGTCTCCGACGACACAAACAAAGGGCCCCAACACGTAAACAGCCCGAGCAGGGTAACAGACGGGGACCCACCGGTCAAGCCGAAAGGCTTTCCAACACGTGAGAAGATCGCACATCAGGTTTCCAGAGGCGATGCACGTGAGGTCATCGTGATGGCGAGTTTCCGCGCCGCTTAGTGGCCGATGTGATGATGAAATGCCTGTCAACGCGACTGGTCATCCTGAGCATCGGCGAGGGATCCGGGCGCCGGAAAGCTAATACTTCTTGCGGAACTTGGCGGTGGGGACGTTCATCAATTTGCGGTATTTGGCCACGGTGCGCCGGGCGAGCTTCGGAATGCCCGCCTGGGCCAGTTTCTCTTTGATCTGATCGTCGTTGAGCGGGGCGGTCTTGTCCTCTTCATCGATGATCTGCTGGAGCTGGACGCGAATTGCTTCCCAGCTATGAGCCTGCCCGCCGGTGTCCTCCGTTCCGCCGCTGAAGAATTTGCGCAGGGGCAGAATCCCCCATCCGCACTGCAGATATTTGCCGGAAACGGCGCGCGAGACGGTGGCCAGATGGACACCCACGTCCTGGGCGACTTTCGACATGGGAAGGGGACGCAGATAGAGAGGACCCTGTTCGAAGAAGTCCCGCTGATAGCGGACGATGGCCTGCGCCACCTTGAGAAGCGTATTCTTTCGCTGCTCGATGGCCTCCATGATCCAATGAGCCGAGCGGATATTGTTCTGGAGGAATTTGCGTGTGTTGTCGCTGACGTGGCTGTCCTCGGCCATGCGCAGGTAGTAAGGGCTCAGGCGCAAACTTGGGAGACCGCGGTCGGCGAGCCGGACCTTGAAATCCTCCGACCCATCAGGCGATTCGACAATGACGTCCGGGGTAATCGGAATGCTCTCGTTGCGGCCGATCTGCAGGCCCGGCGAGATGTCCAGCTTGCTCAGCCGCTCGATGGCGCGGTTGAGTCGCTCCATACTGCAATCCATCTTCCTGGCAATCTCGGGCAGACGGTTCTCGAGCAGTGCCTCCATGTGGTCTGCGATCAGGCGGTATTCAAAGCTCATATCCTCGCTGCTCTGCGTCATCTGGAGCAGCAGGCACTCTCGCAGGTCCCGCGCCCCGATGCCGGGCGGGTCCATCTGCTGGACGAGGCGCAGAGCCTCTTTCAGGTGGTCGGGTGTGAAACCCTTCTGGTCCTTGTTATGCAACTGCTCCAGCGGGACACTCAGGTAGCCGCGCGCGTCGATGTAGTCGATAATGGCACTGCCGGCTCTCTTGACCGGCTCCTCCGCGTCCACGAGTCGCCACTGGTCGGTCAGATAATCGTGCAGTGACTGGGGCAGGGCGGCGGCATTCTTGAGCGCTTCCTGTTTCGGGTCTTTTTCGTCATCGTTCCGGCGACTGTGGTAAGGGCCGGATTGATCGATGAACTCCTTGAAATCGTCCTCGATGCTCTCCAGCCGCTCGAAGTCCTCCGCCTTATTGTTGTCCGTGTCGACTACGAGAGCCTTCTCGCCGGTGTCCTTCTCCGGGGCGGTCTCCGGCGGCGTCTCGATTTCATCCGGATTGCCGGCCTCCTCCAATTCGAGGACCGGATTGCCGTTGAGTTCCTGCTCGATGCGTTCCTGGAGGGCGAGGATCGGAAGCTGAAGAATCTCCATGGACTGGATCATATGCGGAGCGAGCTTCATCCGCTGCTCCATCCGCATCTGTCCTGACATTTCCAGCTTCATGGAATCACCTGTGCACTCCAGACGCTGCTCGTCGTTTCAACTGCCAACTTATGATAGCCTCAGCCTGATTTTCGTCAACAACCGCCCGTCGCTTCAGCAATTCTGTATGCCGCACTGGTGGGTTAATCGAGCACCTGCCGGCCGAGGATGGCGTCCGCCAGGATTCGGCCGCTGGCGTATTCGATGGTGCTGCCGGTCGGCAGTCCGCGGGCCAGCCGGGTGATCTTCACGCCGAGCGGCCGCAGGAGCGAGCTGATGTACAGCGACGTGCCGTCCCCTTCGAGGTTCGGGTTGGTCGCCATGATGATTTCTTTGACCTCACCGCCGCGGACCCGTTCCACGAGCTTGTCGATCGTCAGGTCGCTCGCGTCGATCCCTTCCAGCGGGGCGATGTGCCCCCCGAGGACGTGATACAGCCATCTGCACGCCCCGGTCTTTTCGAGGCTGATGACGTCTTTCGGCTGCTCGACGATGCAGATCGAGGTCTTATCCCGGCGGGGGTCGGAGCAAACCTGGCACAGCTCAGCCTCGGACAGATTGCAGCAGGTCCGGCAGCGCTTGATCCGGGTCTTGACGTCCCGGATCGCGTCGGCCAGGGCCAGCGCCGACGGGGTATCGGACTTCAGGAGATGAAACGCCAGGCGCTCGGCTGATTTCGGTCCGATGCCGGGCAGCTTTCCCAGCTCTTCAATGAGCCGGTTCAAGGTTGCGGTATACGCGTTACTCATAAAGCAAAACGATCTACTTTCGTACTTTTATGGATCATTGGTTTTCTTCGATTCCCGTGATGGTCGCATCGAGGCCCACGAGAATATTCTTGACCGCCGGATCGTTGAGAATTTCGTATCGCTTCTGACCATTCGGCTTTGGCTTCGTGCGATCGTTCGTGCCCTCAACCTGTGATTCGGCAGCCAGCTCAAATTTAATACGTACGGGCGTGCCCAGATGCTCGCTCAGGACCGCGGCAATCTGCTCCGCCCGTCCGTTGCTCTCGCACATCTGCTTTTGGATTCGGGCACCGACGGGAAACTCGAGGATCAACACGTTGTCTTTGAGTTCGCGCGGCGAGGAGCCGTTGAGCAGACTGGCCGTGCCGTTACCTAGTTTCCCGGCGATGGTTGCCAGAACCTCGGGCCAGGCTTCAGCCAGATTGGTCGCAGCGGCCGGCGCTTTGGGCTCGCTCGGTTTCGAACCCAGCTCCCATTCCTCCTCTTGCCGGCGGACGGGGGCAGCAGGGGGCTTGAGGGTCGGCTTACTCTCTATGGGGACTTTTTTTTTAACGGCGGGGGCCGGGCCGCCCGCAGCGCGGGACATCAGCTCATCGACGTTCATGAAGTGTTCGCTCAGTGCGAATCGCAGCAGGGAGGCATCGAGCAGGGCCCTGGGCGTGTCGCTGTTCTTGATCGTCCAGCGGAGTTTTTCGAGGGCTGTGATATTGTAGATCAGAGCCGCCGCATCGAACTTCTGCGCCAGCTCGTTCGCTTTCTCTTTCTGGTCGGCGGTCAGAATCAGAAGGTCGGTGTCGGGGCCTGCCGACCGGAGCACCAGGAGGTCCCGCATGGATTCGATCAGGGCGTCGGCGATCTGGGCCTCGCTCAGTCCGGTGCAGAGCAGATCCTCGGTCGCCGTGAGCGTTCCGGCCGCGTCGCCCTCAACAATTCTTTCGACGAGTCGGTGAACCTTCTCGGCGTTCGGCCGGCCGAGGAACTCCTCCAGGAGGTGCGAGGTCAGAGGCTGGGCACCCGTGCTGATGAGCCGGTCCAGAAGGCTCAAGGCGTCGCGCATCGAGCCGTTTGCCATACGGGCCAAAGGCAGTATCAGGTCGTCCTCGTACTTGATCTTCTCTTTCTTGAGGATCGATTTGAGCTGCTCGGCGATCACTTTCGGAGTGATGTTGCGGAAATCGAACCGCTGACACCGCGACTGAATCGTCGCGAGCACCTTGTTCGGCTCGGTTGTGGCCAGAATGAACTTCACATGCTCCGGCGGCTCCTCCAGCGTCTTGAGCAGGGCGTTGAAGGCCTCCTTCGTCAGCATGTGCACTTCATCGACGATGTAGATTTTGTAGCGGGCCCGGGCGGGCCGGTAGATGGCGTTCTCCCGCAACTCCCGGATATTGTCGATGCCCCGGTTCGAGGCCCCGTCGATCTCGATCACGTCGATGTCTTCGCCGGTGCTGATCGCGACACAACTGTCGCACTTGCAGCAGGGCTTCGTCGTCGGTTCCTCGAAGGCCCGGCAGTTGAGCGCCTT
>Ga0315291_10000439_pt1 | contig 54716 bp, 42 predicted proteins | sample YL17G12_20_MG_FD_203070 | JGI IMG/M metagenome (GOLD analysis project Ga0315291, IMG submission 203070) | Sediment microbial communities from Yellowstone Lake, YNP, Wyoming, USA - YL17G12_20 | ecosystem: Environmental > Aquatic > Freshwater > Lake > Sediment | place: USA: Wyoming | collected... | reverse complement strand
AAGAGTTTAATTTGCGCCGCAAATAGAGTATCGCCGTGTGAAATTTGAAGTTAAGGCCAAAAAAAAGATAAAAAAGCATAACTAAATCAATTACTCGGACAGACTCCTAGGATGTTGCCCGGCGGGACACCGTCCTCTTTGGCATAGTACCGTTCAAGGTCGGCAAGTTCCGGATAGCGCGTTCGGTAAGGCGGCTGACGCCAGTTCACGTCCTCCAGACGCTGTTTCATAGTTTGGTACACCATATTATGCCAGACCGGCGCTTTACTTAAGCCCCGACCATCAAGCTCGATTGCCGGGTCGCAATCCACGAAGATGTTGTTCTCGACCCTGAAGTCTCGACCGCCCCCAAGAAACACCGCACGGTGCAGCTTCCACAACACGTTCCCGTAAATCTGCGTGCCGCTGACGCAATCATCCATATAGATGCCCATTGAGCCCATACCCACTCCGCCGGTGTGGTGGATGAAATTATAACGTATGATATTACCGCGGTAACTGTAATCTCTGCCGGTGTAAATCGCCCCTACATCGCCGGTCTCCAGGCAGACATGATGTATCTCATTGAGCTCAATAAGATGTTCGTTGCCCGAGAATAGGATAGCGCAGTGGGGGTGGTCGTGAATCAGATTGTTGGAGGCACGGATTCCGACGCCCGTTATTAAAATCGCCGGTGCATAACAGCGGGACCATCGGGCCACGTGATGAATATGATTGTTGTGTGCAAAGTGACCTGCTGCATTCAGCGTCTTGCGGTCGCCGCCGGTCAGCGAGATTCCGCCGTCGCCGGTCGCATAAATAGTGCAGTCTGCTATGCCGTGATTATTGCCGCCGTTTACTGTAACTGCATAATTTCCAAGGTTGCGGATGATGCACTCGGCTATGAGGTTGTCACTTCTACCCTTAATCCGCACGCCGTCCGCGCGTCCACACTCTATTGTCAGCCCTCGAATTGTAATGTAGCTCGCATCGTTTATTTGTATCATCGCGTTTTCTGAGATGGATACTACAACATCACCTTGTTCGATTGGAGCGGGCGGCCAGAAGTATAAAATGCCGGCTTTGCGGTCTATATACCACTCGCCCGGCTCATCTATCTCTTCAAGAATATTAAGAAAGTGGAACCGCCCACCTGCACGGAAGCCATAATTACCGTAAGGCGGGCTGGTCTTTATGAGGTGCTTCTCAATGTCAAGCGTCTCGACATGTTCGTATGAATTCGCCCAGTCGTATGCCCAATACCCGTGCACCCAGATATCGTTGGTATCTGCCCATTGTGTCGGGCGGTCCCCTTCGTAGTTAAAACCGCCTGAAAGCTTGCCCATCGTGCCGCCGTGGTCATCGCCAACGGCCTCAGGATATCCAACAATTTTTAGGAAGCCCTCATTAGGCCACCGAGCCAAAGTCATTGGCTTATCTCGAAAGAACACCTCTAAAGCAGCCGGTGATGTTTGTCGGCCAAAACCTCTCGACCGCATCTGGCCAAAGTCGCTGACACCCTGGACCTTTAGGTCCGCCTGGCATACATTTTCCCGAGCGGCAGCCCCCGACAGAAACATTCGGGGGCAGTTCTTTATCGCTCGCCCGCCAACGATTCGGACTTGCTCGTTGGGCATAGCGCGATAGACAATTGGTGTTTCGGACGTGCCGGAATCGGCTGTTGTCAGTTCAAAACCTTGTTCCAAGTAGTAGTTCCCGGCTTTAATCCATACTGTCACTGCCCCTGCAGCCCCCGTCGTATTTCGTCTCTCGTCCATCGTCTCTCGTCTCTCGTCCATCGTCTCTCGTCTCTCGTCCATCGTCTCTCGTGCCGCCCGAAGTGTGGCAAGCGGCCCCGTCACCCGACCCCCGACCCCTGACCCCTGACCCCCGACCCCCGACCATTCATTTTTCCCGGATGACGAGACGTAGAAACTAACCTGCCTGCCGGTAGGCAGGGCCTGCCTGCCGATAGGCAACCCGCCGCGGCGGGTAAAGGTCGGGCTCTCAGCAGCACTGGCCCCCGACAGAAACATTCGGGGGTCGGTTGTCTGCCAGAAAGGCCAGATAAGCAATAAGATTGTGATTGCCTTTACGTTAAGTCTGCGCTTTTGAGTCATTTTTTCCCTGCCTGCCGGTAGGCAAGTCCGTTCTTTCAATTGTGTCCTGAACAGTAGAGCAGTAGACCGCAGTCCCTGCTCGCCGGCAGGCAAGTCGCATCTTTCACCTGTTCCACTGTTCAAATGCTCAACTGCTCTGTTGGCCAAAGGCCAACATCCAGGCCCCCCCGTCCATCGTCTCTCGTCTCTCGTCCCCTATCGCATATCTAACGCAATAACCTCGTGGTCCATAATTGATGGTACGGTGAGCGTGACCACCTCATCTTTAGTCTTGTGTTCAGGAACCCTGTCGCTGACGAGCAAGCGGACCCTCTTTACCCTTGTGTTTCGCGGGATTCGGATTTGAACCTCTTGTTCGCCAACGGGAATTAGTTCTCGAAACGGTCCTTTCATCATCATTGGGTTGGTTAGGTTGACCAGATGAACGGTCATCGATTGCTTCTGCCGCCACACGGTGACATCGAGGACCCCGGGCCCCTTTACTCGAAGGGGCGGCTCTTCATTTATCGCCCAATTGACTATGTTGCGTATGAGTCTTCCGTGGTCTGCATTCATAATCTCCCAAAACGTCCGGTCTATATCCCAGGGGATGTAGGCAATCCTGCCTGCCGGCAGGCAAGGTCGGCTTTCTCCATGTTCTCGCAGATACAGCTCTCGGATATCGGTCTCCGGCTTTCGTGGGTAAACGTGCTCCATCGGCAGGTCGGGATAACTGGGTATCAATGTAACAGGAGAAGGGAAGTCCAGGCGAGGTGTCACATCCAGTCGCCAAATCCCATTGATGATTCGGTATGCATCTTCCAGGGCGTCCAGGACGGGGTGGAACCGGCCCGTCTTCGAATCGCTTTTCAGTCTCAAATACGAATTCTTCATCGGGCCTTCAACTCGGTCGTTGTAAGAGACTCCAAACAGGTCAGCCAGACCGAAATCCCGCCTCCGCTTTCCCCTCTCATCGTACAACGATGTTTCAAAGGTGGCGACCAGACTCCCTCCACGCTGGACGTACTGCCTGAGTTGTTCGCATTGAGCTTCAGACAGGGCGGCAATGTTTGGCAGGATTAATAATTTGAACGGTTTAAGGTGCTCGGCGTCGAGCAGCCGGTCGTTCACCATCTCGAACGGTATGCGTGATTCGATGAGGGCATGATAAACGCCCAGCTTGTGACTGTCGTTTTTCTCCTGCCATTTCTCGCCTCCATAGTAACGGTCTGTTTGTTCCGAATAGACCATCGCCACCCGGGCGAGCGGTGCGACGTTCCTCAAGTACGGCTCAGCGCGATAATGCCACTGATAGATTTTTTCAATAACCTTGAGCCATCGCCGGTCATAGAGCGTCCCTGAAAATTTGACAAACCAGGGCCGCATGTTATTCGCGGTCCCTTCCGCCGCCCAGATTCGAATCTCCGCTTCGCTCTGCACCGAGTCCTTCCACCGGTAAGGCTCCTCCAGGCCGATACTGAATATGCCGCCGATGGGTTTCATTCCCATCGTCGCGCGAAGTTCTTTCGCACGCTTTCCGTTCGACCACGGAGGAATCACGCCGCTTCTGCCTTGATGGTCGGTGAAGAAAATATCGGACAGTTCGCCCGTCACGATATTGTCCGGAAATCCATTGGGAATATACCGCGAATCGGGCTTGACCTTGCGGATTGTCCGGTCCCACAAGAACCACAGCTCTTTTAATCGTTCGGTCTGCCACTCCACGTATTTTTGATAAGCCGGGTCGCGACGGTCGCTCGTTCGGGGCAGGTCCATCCCGGAAAATGACTTGAAATTCGCAGTGCAATGTTCACAGTAACAGATTCCGTGACCGGCCCAGCGATTGGAAAATATCCCATCCACCTGATACAGCTTCATAATCTCTTCGTGAACCTGCGTCATAAACTCGAAGTTGTACGGGCCAAGCGCGCAGGTGACCCACAATTCGCCGTTGGACCAATGGCGTCGTTTTTGTCCTTTCACATCGACGGCGATCCAATCCGGGTGGGCTTGATAGACATCCTCCCACGCTGCGTGAGGGTCGGTGCGGGCGATCACCGCCATTTCCATTTTGCGGCAGCCCCGCACCAAATAGCCGAATGGGTCGGAATCCCCAAGCCACGCGCTTCGGTGGTGCAGAGGGACTTTTGTGGGGTAGTACGCAACCACACCGCCTGCACTCAGGCAGGCGCCATCTGCGTGGATGCGCTTGAAGTAATCGAGCCAGAAATCCGGGTCGAATTGGCCGGGGTCGTTTTCTACCAGCACTAATTGCGCCCAGCGCATCGGACGGTCGAACCACGGTTCCTGGTTTCCACCGGCAACAGCCTCCAATGGCGTTCCCACGACCGCGTATGCCCCAGCGACCACCGACGTTTGCAGGAAGTCTCTTCGGTTCATACCTACTTTTTCCTTTACCTCAACTCACCTCAGACCATCTCTCTATCGCACAGTCTCGTCCGGCGGAAGACCGAGCTTCTCGTAAGAACTGCGGCGGCCGGGCCGGTCCTTGTCCTGAATCAGCTTGGCGCGACGCGAGACCTCATCGGCAGCTTCCTGCGAGACAACCGCGGGTGCACCTGCCATACAGAGCGGCGGGTAAATGTCAGAAGTTCTTACCGCGGCTGGAGAGATGCAGGTCGGCAAAATCCATATAGCGCTCCCAATCATACTCAGTCAAGGCGTGGCTGCCGGAACGAATATGGTAGCCAATCTTTCCTTGCTGTATCGGCTGATTGAGACCCGGCATTTCCAGCGTTTCCACATCAAACCTGCCTGCCGGCAGGCGAGGTCGGCCTGGCTGGTTGACATCCAGCAGGCGATAGACACCGGCGGCGTTTTTGCACGCCAGGAACTCTCCTCGCGGGTCGGCCCACAGGTCCTCATCGGCGCTGGCAACATATACGGGACGCGGGGCAATCAGGGCGATAAGCATGTGCTGGTCAACCGGCAGGTCATCTTCTCTTCCATTGTACTTCTTGAAATTCTCGCAGAACCAATGTGGAAAGCTTTTGTTAATACGCTCCACGGTTTCGCCGAATTGCCGCCGGCTTAACGCTGCCCCGCCACAGCCGGAATCGTTGGATACTACCATTGCAAAACGCTCATCCTGAGCTCCCGCCCAAAGGGCGGTCTTGCCCAGCCGTGAGTGGCCCAGCACCACGATGCGATTGCAGTCAATGTCACTGTCTGTCTCGAAGTAGTCCATGGCGCGGCTCAATCCCCACGCCCAGGCTCCGATAGAGCCCCAGGCATCGCCCGGGCGGCTGCCATCGGCCGACTTGTCGAATACCGCGTGGACGCCGTTTTTGAAGCCGTCAGCAAAATCAGGGTCAAGGTCGCCGTAGTAAATTGTCGCCAGGCCGTAACCACGCTTGAGTATCTTTTCCACGGGGTAACTTGAATAATCCCGCCCGCGAGACTGCTCTGTTGCGCGATTGTCAACCGCTCCTTTATCGCCGCCGCGCATCCAGCTTTTCGACAGCTTGATTGAAGGGTCGGCGTGAACGGCGTGGTTGCCTCCAAAGTTCAATATAAGCATAGTCGGAACCGCCGCTTTGGCGGCATTGGGCAGGTAAATAAGGATATCCATACTCGGTCCTTCCTTATTTTCAGTGAAATATACTGTTACCTGCTTACGCGTCGCTATGCCGCCGAGCGCCTTGCGGTCCAGCTCGAAAACCTCGAAAGTCATAATTTGGGGCCGTCCAACAGGCGCTCTGCCGTAAACGTTGGCGAGGAATAGCTCCAGTATTTCAGCTCGCCGCTTGGTCTGCCACGTCCGTGCGTCTCCCACCCTGTGGCCGTTGGACATCAGCAGCGGGTCAGGCAGAGTGTATTTAGGGACTTTCTCCTCGAAGTAGTTAATCTCCGGCTGCCGTTTTGCGAGCTCTTCAGCTAATTTACGCGAGGCCTCCCATCCACTGCCCTCACTGCCGGTAGGGCCTTCAGCACGCAAATAACCGGCTGTCATAATTGCCAACAATGGTATGAGTAGTCTGTTCTTGGCCATTTGAAAACCTCCAATTTTGACTTCGGAACAATTGTAATCAGTTGGATGCCTGCCGGTCAATGCTCAAATCTATACATAACTGTCCCTGGGATTGCAGGCCATAAGCAGCTAAAAGCGTAAAACTGTTGAACTCAACTTGAACCGGAAATAGTCAAGAGAGAAAGGACTCGTTATGAAAGCACAACTGCGCGTTAATATCCTAATTTTCCCCAACAGCCTCTCTGCATTTTGTGTAAGTCCTCCCTGCCCGCAGCAGTGGTGGGTGTCCAAAGGGTGGGCGGCTTAGTCGGGCCGGCAGCCCGGCCGTGTTTTATCGTTTCCGTGGCTTTCCATTTCCAGTAATCAGCATGACCATCGGCGAAAGCCACGTTAGTCCCGTCGGCATGTCGCACGCAAGGCTCATCCCACCATTGTTCATTTTTAAAATAGACCGCATATGCGTCAGGGGTTATCCAGCCTTCGTCAATGAAAACCAGCCTGAGAGCCGGCGCAGGGCTGTGAATCTCAGACCTCTTTTTTATAAATGCGCCGGGCACTCCCTGAACTTCCGTGTGGCAAACAGCGTTCATGGAAAACATAATAGCGTATGTCAGCATTTCCCCTCGCAGACCCGTTGGGCACCTGTAGAGTTTTGCGCCCTTGGAGTATGACCAGAGAGCGCCTTTTATAATCTCGGCTATCTGCTGGTCCACCGGTAATTGTTGGCCGTTCGCCCAGTCATCGTGCCAGCACTTGCCCACCCACGCCAGCTCATTTGTATGGTCTCCCCAGGACATTTTCACATTGCTGAAACCCGCCGCCCCATTTACTATCTTTTCGTCGTTTTCATCTGCGTACATCGTCCACGCAAGCCCCAGTTGCTTGAGATTGTTCAGGCATACCCCACGCTTGCCCTGCTCCTTGGCTGTTTTGAGTGCGGGCATCAGGATTGCCATTAGTATCGCGATGATGGCAATTACCACCAGAAGCTCTATCAGTGTAAATCCTCTTTGCTTGTTCATAACGACAGTCCCATTTCTTTTTGGGTCGAATTGAAGATCTGCAAAATAAGTTTACACCTTTCGACGCTGCAAGTCAAGGAAAAGTCCAAAATGTAACCGTCCCAAAGATTGCAGGAATATCTTTAGGACAGTTACGAGGTTGACCCCGTTAGAAGTAAGGGCCTGCCCTTCGGCGGTGAGCTCATGGCCGAACTGCGTGGCGCCGGGAGAGCATTGCTCCGGACTTCTAACGGGGTTGACAAGGAATGTAAACCGTCTTATGTTGAAGCATAAAGGAGCAGGCAATCTTGTGAGTGGCCTGCTCAGACCAGGTAAAACTGAACCGTGCAGCAGTTTGAACCGTCGCTTACAGCATAAGTTATGGGAAACCTACTAAAAACGTCGCCGCATAAGTTGCTGCATCGCGAGTCTTTCACGCCTGTCAGGCAGGTGCTCTTATTGCACTTGTGTCTTGCCGCTCTATTACGTGCTGAGCCGCTGACTCTGCCGTTCGACCAACGCCCGGATTGGCTGCAGCGCGATGGGATTGTAATGGCCGGAAGTTGGGAACCGCTGCTTTTTCGCGTTCGCCGTGATGGTCATAAAGACTATACACCTGCTGCTGAGCAGAGGGCTGCTTACCTGCGCGAACATAGTCCTGAGATGATAGCTCAACTTAAAGGCCTTGGCGTTAATTTTGTTATGCTCCATTGCTACAAAGGCGCGGGCTTGGCTGCGGAACGTAAAAGCATGGCTGATGCGGTTGGATTCGCCAATCTGTGTCATAAGGCCGGTCTTCGCGTAGGGGTTTACAATTACAGCGGTGCTTTTCTTTGGGAACCGCTATTTGATGAAGTCCCACAGGCCAGGGATTGGGTACTATTCGATGAGCAAGGCAGCCCGCGAACGTACGGCAGCGCAGCTTACCGCTACTACTGGAATCGAAACCACCCGGACGCTCAGGCTTTTTACCGGCGGATTGTTGGTTTCGCCGTCAATGATATTAGGGCTGACTTACTCCATTTTGATAACTACGTAGAAGGCCCCGGTTATGACGCCAACTCTGTTCAACGGTTCCGTAAATACCTCTGCGAAACGTTCACATCCGAGCAGCTTAAGAAAGCGGGCATCGAGAATATAGACACCTTCCAGCCGCCAACAGTCTGGCAGACTGATAATCTATTACGGCGGGCATGGTTGGATTTTTGCTGCCGGTCGCTGGCCGATTCCTATCACGACATAAGCAGGTATGCACGTACGCTGCGCAAGGATATTCTAATTGAGTGCAATCCTGGTGGCCCCGGCAATTATATAAGACCGCCTGTGGACCACGGTCGATTGCTCCGGGGTGGAGAGGCCTTCTGGGATGAAGGTGACTCGCCTGGTTACTACGATGGGAAACTCCATACACGCATCCGTACTTACAAAGTGGCCAGGCGCATGAATAACATCGCGTTCACTTACAGCACCACGCCCTTGGAGATGGCTGAGTCGATGGCTTTCAATCTTGATTGTCTTGGATGCGTCTGTTGGTTTGAATACGGCAGGATTGTTGCCAAGCCAGGTTCCGAAGACCCTGTTTCTCATGCCCTTGCGCCATTCGTTGGCTTCTTTCGCACACACCGCGACATTTTGCGTGACGCCAAAGTCGTTGCCGATGTAGCGGTCTTGCGCAGCTTCCCATCGCAGGCGTTCGCTGATTTGAAACATGCCAAGCTTACGAATCAAGTCGAAGAGGTTCTCATTAATGGCCGCACCTGCTTCCAGATAGTTTATAATCAGCACCTGAATGAGCTGAACCGCTATCGTGCGTTAATTCTTGCCGGCTGTATTGCCCTTTCCGACGAACATATCAAACAGATTGAACAGTATGTCAAGGCTGGCGGCCGGCTCTGTGTAGTCGGACCAGTCGCTACTCATAACCAGTGGATGCTCCCTCGTGATAAACCAGCGTTTGACCGGTTGTCAGGGTCAAATGTCATCCATATTGCCGAGGATGGGGATATTCTCAAAGCCATCCGGCAGGTCTGCGAAGATGGACTCACTTTGTCCGTTCAGGCGGAACCCGGCGTCCTTTGTGAATTGACTGAGCAAGCTGGCAGACGCCTGTTACACCTGGTCAACTACCGGGCCGGTAAACCTGCCAAAAACATTGTAACTCGCCTGCGTTTACCTGCCGGCTGTCACGTCAAGACCGTTATGCTGGCAAGTCCCGAGCGAGAACACAACCTTCAACTGCCTTTTGTGGAGCAGGATGGCATTGTTACCTTCACGGTCCCTGAGGTCGGCATATACGAAATCGCCATTATCAGTATGAAATAACCACCTTGCAGAGCCGACAATATGTCGGAACTCAATTATGTTGGAATGAGCTGCGTTTCTCGATTCTCGACGAGTATCGAGTATCCAGTTCCGCAGGTGCCTCGCGGGGGGAAGTGAATCCCGCCAAAGGCGGGAACCGATTCTCAAAGTACACCTCAGCACGGGTTCGATCGCCCCAAGTCCCGCAACACCGAGCTACAGAAACGATGGTATGCTAAGAGTCATGGCGCCCTCTTGCGGACACATTTAACTCCTTTCGACCATAGCACTTAGAGTTTCCTCCTGCTGCATAATCGACTGCACCAGTTTGAGCTGCGTTCTGCAGCGGTCGAGATTGTGTTCGGTGTAGCTGGTCCTGTAATAGACGTCGCCCAGCAGGTGGTCTGTGAGGAACCGAACGGTTTGCTCGAACGTTATGGCCTTACCCCCAAACAGTAAATGCTGTCTCTCTGTAGCGGTTATGAAGCCTGCGGTTTCTTCCAAAAAGCCTCGCACGAGCGCTTCGAACAAGTCCGTTTGGATGGTCACTTTTGATAGGTTCTTTTCGTCTTCCGGGGCAGGACAGGTGGCGGTACGGACCATATCGCCGAAATCATAAAGGATCGACCCAGGCATGACGGTGTCAAGGTCAATAATACAAAGGCTTTCACCGGTGTTCACATCAAAAATAATGTTGTTGATCTTCGTATCATTGTGAGTAACGCGGATAGGGACCAACCTTTTCACGATGAGCCGTGGCAATACATCGAGGATAGCCGCATGTTGCAGAACAAAGTCGATTTCTGGTTTTGCGTTCTTGGCTCGGTTGTAAAGGTCGGCGATTAGCGCCTCTTGGAATGTCCGGAGACGTTCAGGCCCATTATGGAAATCAGGAATACTTTCATTCAGAGGCGGTCCGGCCAAGTCCTCCAGCATCTTCAGAAATCGCCCAAACGCCCTGGCCGCTCTATATACAAGCTCAGGTGACTGGGGAGTGTTGTAAGTCTTGCCGTTCTCAATGAAAAGGTACTGCCGCCAGTAGTTGCCTTCGGGGTCTCTGTGGTAAGCATTTCCATTATGTGTTTGGAGCACTGTCAGGACACGTCGCGGTATATTGTCGGCATCTTCGGCTTGCAGTTTCTTTCGTATGTGATTCGTAACACGTATGATGTTTTCCATCACTGAAGGCGGATTTTTGAATATCTCGTGGTTGATTCGCTGCAGCACAGTAAGTACACAGATTCCATTGTCGTCATGTGTAACTAAATACGTGTCGTTAATATGGCCGCTGCCGAAGGCCTGAGCATCGACAAACGCACCTCGTGTCTCGAACTGCCTGCATATTAGCTCAATGTTGAAACCCATTGTCTCACCAGAGTTTTTCCGGATAAACTCCTCTGTCAATCAGTTCACGAATGCACTTACGTGCTGCCAGCATGTCCTGCCTATAGGTAACGCCAAGCCAATTGTCCTTGGCCGGGAAGACTCTAACACGAACCCGGCTGCTCTTGATTAAGTTGTCAATGGCAGTAGGTATGAAGAACTCAGCCTTTCGGTCATGACCAAACTCATTCAGAAAATCTCTAAAAAGGCACTGCAGGTGATTAAAAACCGATGGTCTAAAACCCCAAAAGTTCATTGAGACTATCTCATCGCCTGTCAAAAGGACTGGTTTTCCTGTGTCGTCAAGACATATTGCTCCTGTGCCTTGCCTTTTGACGTTAGTTCGCTCGGTAACCCTTTCCAATAGCATTCGTTCATCGCACTTGCATATACCTCGGGACACCGGGCCGGATTCGGAAAGCGTGTTTCTCAGTGTGTAGCCAACCATCGCGTACTCGTTCTCATAATCATTTGTGGTTTCCGCAAGGTGGCCTTTCATCGTTTTGAACGAATTTGCTCCATAGAAATCATCAGCGTTGATAACGGCAAACGGTTCGCTGATTAGGTCCTTCGCCACCAAAATTGCGTGACCCGTCCCCCAAGGCTTTTGGCGGCTGGGAGGGAATTCAAATCCACCGAGGCAAGAATCCAGCTCCTGATAGGCGTAAGCAGTCTCCACGAGGTCTTCGAGTTTATGGCTTATCTTTTCCCTGAAAGCATTTTCAAAATAATGCCTTATCACAAAAACAACTTTCTTGAAGCCGGCCGCTATTGCGCCAAATACCGAGTAGTCGATTATGATTTCGCCATTTGGTCCGACCGGTTCGATCTGCTTGAGCCCGCCGTACCGGGCTCCCATACCCGCAGCCATAATAAGCAAAGTCGGCATTGGCATAACCTTTTCCTAATTGACCCAAACTGCTCTCATATTGTCACCAGCTCTCTTAACGCTGGACAAGAAGGTTCAAACGAGCAAAACAAATATATTGAACTATGCAGAAAGGCACTCGTAATGCAAGACTAATTGCGTTTGCCGAATAATAATGAGAACATTCAAGTGATGTTGAGCGCGAAAAGAAAATGAAATTGAGCGATATTGGAGGTGGACCGTATTTTGGCACGGCAGAAATAGTGATTTTCCTAAGATACTGACAAAACAGCGGTTAAGACGCTTTCCAAGCATACTTAAGCCTTCCTCGGTGTATAACCGGTAAACCGTTCCGCTCCGTTTCGGTGAGAACTGGGACAGGGAGAGTGTTGGAGATTAGCAGGACTGCAGGTAGTATCCTGTCCATAATAAACCGTTTGTTTATCTGTTATGCTCGCAGATTACCGTCTTTATAATTTTCCGCTATTTTCTTATAATCTTCCAAACGAATGAGAATGACTACAAAGCATGATGATATATGGTTCTCTCTTATCAATGAGGAAGACATTTCATCCGACCTGGATAGGTCCATTCGCGAAACATTAGTAGCGTGTTTCCCTGCCGACCGTGAATACTACCAAAGCCGGAGCTGGTGGCATTGCACCCCTCTCTACCGAGTTCTTGGCAGAAATAAAAAGGGGTTGATTGTGGCGCATGTTGCAGTGGTGGACCGGTCTGTACTCATGGGTCCCACCTTATTTAAGGCACGCGTTGCAGGAATACAGAGTTTCTGTGTTTTGCCGGCCTATCGTGGTATGGGACTGTCCGATAGGATGATGTCCATTGCGGTACAAGAAGCACAGAGACAGGGCTTCGATGCAGGTCTTTTGTTTTGCCGACGTCAGCTTGAGACAGTTTACAGGCGTATGGGGTGGAGTCAAGTTAATGCTGCCGTCTATATGCTCGATAGCAAAAAGAACAAAACATTTATACCAGCCAGGAACATTACCATGTTCTATCCACTAAGGATGAAGCAATTGCCACCCGGCGATATTGACCTTGCTGGTACCGACTGGTAACCTCGCTCTCCCTTGTGGGCCGAGGAAAGCGGCCGTGGCACGGCAGCCGCCCTCACGGCGCAGAAACTGTAGCCGCTTCTGATAAGCCCCTCTGGCAAACCTGTAATCCTCCGCCATGACAGGTATAAAAAATCCTGCCATTTGATACGACCGCACCAACGCACTCGCTCGGGTCCAGGCGTGGTCCCGAAGATACTAACTTAATGCCGTTTATTTCAGACAGGTTGTATGTATCCATATTAGCACCGAATAGATACGGCTCTGATAGAGTGAAGCGCGTGCATTTATAGCCATCAGTTAGAGTGGTCACAATTTTACCCGTGTCTTTGTCCAATAAAAAACCGTTCTTATATTGAGCGTGCACAAAAAGAAATCTTGGTCCTATTGTCACTACGTGAATAGCCTCGCGGACCGGGTCGGACTTCCATATCAACGAACCATTGTGTGCGTCGATACACCATACGAGACTGTTACCTCCTTCAAGTTTGTTATATCCACCCAGGTATAGACGCCCGTCCTCTCCGCAAATGGTGCAGCCACCATGAACAAAATACCGAGTCGTCAACCAAATAACTTGGCCGGTCTCCGGCTTAATGGCTGCCGTAAGTCCGTTTGCACTCGGAAGGTCTCTTTTATTCGTTGCCGAATAGCCGAAATAGCACGAGTAGTAAAGCGTATCGTCCAATAAACACACGCCGGCATCATCACCGCCGGAGCCAAACTCAGAAAAGTCCCTCGTCCAGACTTCTTTTCCGGTTTCTATATCGTATGCCCGCAACAATGGTTTGTGACTTCTGGGAAAACGGGGGTTGTCCTGGTGCTCGAAAAGCCACTCTATTTTTTCCTCGGCGTCCTCTGGGGCGTATCGGCCATACTTACCGGTGCCAAACGCATAAATTGCCAGGTTCTTGTATATTACAGGCGGTAGTTGCCTGTTCCAGCTCGGTGACCCGGAAAAAGGGGCCTCCCATAACAACTTGCCGGTCGCTGCATCCAGACAGCGCAGGCAGCATTTCTCAAGCCCGGCCTGGGGAATTAACAGCCGTTGCTTATAGTAAAGAGGCGAGGTATAAGAGATATGCACCCCTGGAAAATAGCGCCGCCACAACAAGCGTCCCGTTTCCTGTTCCACAGCAAAAATCTGTCCCTCAGCCGTATGGGTGTACATTCGCCCCTCGCCGAAAGTAGAAAAGTGCTTTGTTGTTCCATCATATCGACGAATCCAGCTGATTTTATAGGGGGGTGGTATTTTCTGGTCATTTGCATTAGTGTTGGCCCAGTTGCCGAAGCTTGTGAACCGGTCGTACTTTGGTTCGGCAAGTTTGCTTGTTAGTGGGCTTCTAATTTTCCACAGTTGCAGGTCTTCTGTGGGTAATGTTGCCTTACCACCGGGGCCTAAAGCATACAGGTAACCATCTTCGCAGCCGAAGTAAATCCGGCCATCACACACAGCCACAGGTGCTGAGATGGCTTTGCCGAAGGCGGTCTTAAACGACCATACCTCGCCGCTTCCGGACAATGGCACAACGTAGAGACTTCCGTCCAGGCCGCCATAAACACCTTTTTCGCGAAGCAAAATTGGCGGTGAGATGGATGGGTAACCGCCGAGATATTCCGGCTGCTCTCTGTCCTGAACATGTCTGCAGAAGCTGAAACCCTCTTCCGGTCGGCATCTATATACATCTTGGCCGCGCAGACTGACGGAACAAAAGCTCAGCAGCCCGCCACGCGTATCGGTTTTCGTTCCGGGAACATAATCACTGTTCACTTTGCCATCAGCGAGCCGCAATATGTCCACTCTGCCGCCGTTGTCCAAAAGAGTCCATTGCCGATAGACAAATCCGTTTTCTCCTATGCTCAGACCAAGAGTAGTATTGCTCGGCTTATGCTCAGCTCTGACCTCCGCGCGGTCGCCCATATCTTCGAGCCATACAATTGACCCGCCGGCGGGAATAACGACCGTTTTGCCATATCCCGCTATGTCCCTTGAACAACAAAATTGCTCACTCGGCGTCACACGTGCTCCTTTATGCTTGAGCCAATCCTGACCGCTCCAGCGATTTCCTGTGAATCCCATTGTTTCTTTGGCAAAGTCCCACATCCAGCAAATCCGCCATACGTCCGGCGAACCAGGTTCAAGGGCATATACTTGTGAGCCGAGTGTGGAAAAATACACACGATTGTCGGTCACCACCGGTGTGCTGAAAATTGGTTCGCCACAGCGGATTTCCTTGACCACTGCTCCCGTGTCCTTATTAAGCACATAATAAGAACCTGCCATAGTACCAAAGTGCAGGTAACCCCCAGCAATGGCCGGCGATGATACATTGTTAAAGTTGGCTTTTCCGCCGGGGGTTTCGAACTTCCATATCACGCGTAATGTTTTCGCATCTATGCAAAAGGCCGCTCCCGAGCCGTCAACGACATACACATGTCCCTCTGATACTACCGGTGATGTAAAGACAGCGTCGGTCAGGGGGACCGCACCAATCAGCCCAAGAGGGGTAGTTACGTCCCTGTCGGGCACATTCCCTGAATGCCGACAATCGTATTTGAATTGCAGCCAGCTCTCATCCGAATATGCACAAATGGTCCCGATAAGCAAATAAGCTGCCAAAAGACTGAATTTTGTATGACGTGATATCATAATCTTTGGTTCTCCAGTCAATTAATTGCCTTGCCTTTAGCGTGAGTTGCTGCCCCCGAATGTCGCTGTCGGGGGTCAGCAGCACCGCATTGCTGTGCGTATGTGATTATACATGAACCCGGTGATAAAACACAAGCTACTATGCTGTTGCCAGGTGATAAACGGAGCGCCACTAAAAGTGATACCTTTACTGACCCGCCCGGCCAAAAGCTTTAAGCTCAGGCGCCTTCGGAAGAAAATCGAACGGCTTGTTGCGTAGCACAATGGCCGGCGGTATCATAAAGCCCCGCCAATGGCTTTCTGGCGGGCCACGGACCTTCTTATATCAGGAGGCTCACTATGAAAACGGTGATAATCATTCTTGGCCTTCTCATCGCCTGCGAGGCGAGGGCAGGCGTGCAACAGGCCCCCATCGTGCTCGAGAACGCGCACATGCGTTACACCATCGCGCCGGATGCAAAAAATCTCGGATTCATCGATGTCGCGACCGGAACCGACTACCTGAAACACGACACGTCCTCCTTTTGCGCACTCGTGCGGCGCGATGGGAAGGAATATCCCGCGACTTTCGCCTCGTCCGCAAGCGGACGTCTCGTCATCCGGTTCGCAGAGGCTGGCGCAGAGGCGGTCCTTCGTGTGGAGCCGCGGAACTCTTACATCCGCATCAAGGTGGAGTCGGTAACGGGCGGGGAAATTGAGTCTCTTGTGTTCCTGAACGTCCCCCTCACTCTGAAGGGCCGGCCTGATGAGCCGTTCGGGGCATGCGCATTCTCTCTCAACCTCATCACTCGGGTGGACCAGCTCCCCGCGCTCCAGACGGAACTGCGGGCGTCGTGTTACAGAAAGTTTGGCATCGCGGGGGCAAAGGCCGCAATCGTCGGGATGCCGACGGAGGGAGTTGTCCCGGCCCTCAAGGATGTGCTCACCGAAGCGGACGAGATGCCGCACTGCACGGTCGCCGGGCCGTGGGCGCGCGAGGTTCCTTTCAACCACGGCTCGTACCTATTTAATTTCGGCACGCTCACCGAATCGACGGTGGATGAGTGGATTGGGATGGCAAAAAATCTCGGCGTCACCCAGATAGACAATCATGGCGGCGGCGCAGCTTTCTTCCGTTTTGGTGATTTTGCCCTGAACCGTCAGAAATGGCCCGAGGGATGGGAAACCTACGGACGGATTGTGAAGCGCCTCCACGACTCTGGAATCAATTCCATTTTCCACACCTACGCATTCTTTATTGATAAGCAGTCGAAATATGTGACCCCCGTGCCGGACAGTCGGCTTGACGCCTTTCGGACGTTCACCCTCGGCGAGGCGGTCGGTCCCGATGCCGCCGAAATCAGGGTGAACGAATCCACGAAGGGCATAAGCACTGTTACCGGATTCTTTGAGCACAACAGCGTGGTGCTGCATATTGACGACGAGCTCGTGACCTTCGGCGGGGCGACCAATGAGCCGTCATGGCGATTTACCGGTGTGAAGCGGGGGGCGTTCGGCACGAAACCAGCCGACCACGAGAAGGGGGCGAAAGCTCGCCACCTCAAGGAGTGCTTCGGGCTTTTCGTGCCGGACCCCGAGTCCTCGCTATTTGAGGAGATTGCAAAGAATCACGCCGAAATCGTGAACGCGTGCGATTTCGACGGCATATATCTCGACGCCATTGATGGCAGTTCCATTCTCAGGGGCCCGGACGAATGTTGGTACTGGGCAGACAAATTCGTGTTTGATATCCAGAAGCGACTGAAAAAGCCTGTGGGGATGGAGATGAGCGCTATGTGGCACCATTTCTGGCAGTTCCGCACGCGCTGGCAGGCATGGGATTACCCCCAGCGGGGGCATAAGCGATTCATTGACATCCACGCTGCGTCGGTGAACGGCGGGCTCCTGCTGCCTCTCCATCTCGGATGGTGGAATTTCCAGGCATTCAATCCGCCGCAGGTCGAGCCGACCTATCCCGATGTGATTGAATGTCTCGGCGCCAAACTTATCGGATGGGACGCCGGCATTTCCCTTACCGGGGCGATCGACCACGAAAGTCTCCTCGCCGTGCCTTTGTTCCGCCGAGCGGTGGATATCCTCCGCACGTGCGAGGAACTCCGTCGCGACGGGTCCTTCGACGAGACGACCAAGGCGAAGCTGCGCGAGCCGGGAAAAGAATTCTCCCTCTTGCGTGATGGCGCCGGAAAGTGGCGGTTCCGTCCCGCTCATTATGACCCGCATACCGCCGCCTGTTCGGAGCCGTGGAGTCTCTCATGGAGGACGGCGAACCCCTTCCGAGACCAGCCCGTGAAACTCCGCATTGAGGCGCTTATGTCTGCAGGTCCGTATGAAGATCCGGGGAATGTCGTCCTTGCTGACCTTTCGGAGCCGAAGGTTTTTACGGAAACGCCTCGTGCCGCGGAGGGGGTCACCGTCAGACTCACCCCTGCCTCCGCATCGGGTGAGAGAGAACCGGCGGGCGTGCTCGCCGCAGCGAATACGGGCAAAGTCCCTCGGAATGCGGCGTGGGTGAGGCTTGACCGCAAGCTCGATACCTGCCTGAATCTGAAGGACCGTCAGGCTCTCGGCGTGTGGGTGGAAGGTGACGGCCTTGGGGAAATCATCGCCGTCCGGCTCGAAAGTCCCCGCCACATCGCCTACGGTGCGATAGCAGACCGTTACATCACTGTGGACTTCACCGGCAGACGCTTCTTTACACTTGTTGAGACCGAATCCGTCCGCTGGAGCGATTACGTATGGGACGATGGCAAGTCGCTCTACAACGTGTACCGTGAGACCATCGATTTCGGCGCGGTCGAATCGGTGAGCATCTGGTACAACAACCTCCCGCAGGACAGGGAGGCAAGGTGCCTCATTGGCGTGGTGAAAGCCCTTCCGATGGTCCCTTGCGTGGTGAAGAACCCCGCGGTCACGGTGAATGGGAAGACTATACTCTTCCCCGTGGAAATTCAATCGGGCGGTTACCTGGAATTCAACGGAAGTGACGACTGTACCCTCTACGGCCCCAAGGGCCAGACGCTTGTGAAGGTGGTCGCCGGAGGCGAGGCGCCACTGCTCCTGAAGGGGGAGAACCAGGTGCGGTTCTCGTGCGACCAGATGGCTGGACCGTCTCCACGGGTGAAAGTCATAGTTATCTCGCAAGGTGACGGCCTTTGAGTCAAAGAGAAATTAGTGAAAGTTAGGAGTAAAAGAATGCATTACAGTATTTCTAAAGCACTAATCCTGGGCCGATTTGGCGTGTTTTTTCTCGGACTATCCTGCCTGTTTGCGTGCGGACATGCACAGGCAGGCGTGTCTGCGATAGATGCCTCTGCCGGAAAACCGGCACAGGCCGCTGTTTCGGATCATTTTGATGTCCACCGTTTCGGCGCTGTGGGAGATGGACAAACGGATGACACCGCAGCGTTCCAGAAGGCCTTGAATGCGGCATCTGAAGCCGGTGGCGGGACCGTTTATGCTCCTCGTGGCAACTACTTCTTTGCCGGCCATCTGAACATCCCGAACGCAGTTACGTTGGCCGGCGTCTGGCAATCGGTTCCTGCCCACAATGGCATACGTAACCGGGGGTTTCCCGGACCCACAGATGACGGCACCACTTTCCTGGTGACAGACGGTGCGGGCCGCGAGGACGGGCCGGCCTTCATCACCCTTAACACGAACAGTACCCTTAAGGGGGTTGTCTTGTACTATCCTCAACAGAACGTCGACGACATACCCAAACCATATCCCTGGGCGATAGCTATGCGAGGTAAAAACCCTGCCGTCCTCGCGGTAGAGATGCTCAATCCATATAACGGGATTGATGCTGCGCAGAACGAGCGTCATTTGATTCGCGATGTACATGGTCAGCCGCTCCGGCGGGGGATTATGGTGGATGTTATTTACGATATCGGCCGAATTGAAAATGTTCACTTCAATCCTTGGTGGAGTACGAAACCTAAGTTGTTCCTGTGGCAAATGGAAAACGGTGAAGCATTTATCTTTGGCCGTTCTGACTGGCAGTACGTTTACAATACCTTCTGTTTCGGCTACAAGGTTGGCTACAAGTTCATAAAAAGTGCAGCAGGGGTATGCAATGGCAACTTTCTCGGTATTGGAGCTGATGATTGTTACACGGCTCTTGTCGTGGAACAATGTGCCCCGTTTGGGCTGTTGATTACGAATGGCGAGTTTGTATCTTTTCATGGCCCGGACCCCACGATGATTGAAATCGCCCAGACCAATACGGGAAGTATCCGCTTTGTGAACTGTGCGTTCTGGGGCCCGTGTAATCAGATAGCCAGGATTGGGGGTATGGGAACGGTTGGTTTTGGGGATTGCACGTTTGCCCAATGGGGAGGCAAAGATGGGGACCGCCCGGCGATCCAGGCCCAAAGTGGCACCGTTCTGATTCGGGGATGTGAATTCCGACAAGATCGGCCGCAAATTCAACTTGGGAAAGACGTTGGCCGTGCCATAATCGCTGAAAACTTATTCACAGGCTCAGAACGTATCATTAATCAATCCAAAGGAAATGTGCAAATCGGACTTAACGTCAGTAACTAACCGCCTTGATGAGCCGAAGCGGTGGGGCGGTGGAGCCGGACGAACTTTGGTAACATTTATCTGCATTTTTCTCGCATAGCAGAAAAGGAGGTTCACCATGACCCAAAAATTTGGGCGTCGGGAATTTTTAGGTACTGCTGCGGTGGGTATGCTGCTCAAATCTCTTTTCGCAGGAGGACAAATAAACGACCCCGGCGCACAAGCTCATCGTGAAGTGCGACTGGAGTTTCTTCGTCCTATGGAGCTCAAGGATGCACAGGCCGCATGCCCTACTATTTTCCAGCCGCTTGGAACGATTGAATGGCACGGTGTGCACAACGTGGTGGGGGTTGATTCGGTGAAAGCACATGCGCTCTGCGTTCGAGCAGCCAGAGAGGGAGGAGGCTTGGTCGCGCCCGCCCTTTACGGCGGTATAGGGGGCGTGGACCAGCCGCATACATTCGTAATGGAGCCCGAGGACAGTGTCTTCTCCAGGCTCCTTCGACCATGGCTTGAGCAGCTCTGCCGGGAAATGGCCCGTGACGGATTTCGTGCGATTATTATTCTCACGGGCCACTACGGTGCGGCACAGCAGATAGTGGTCCGCGAAACGGCAGTTCGCATGAGCCGTGCCTTGGGTATTCCTGTACTCGGCACGCCTGAGTGTACGCTGGCAATGGATGTGGACTATGTCGGCGACCATGGGGGATGGGGCGAGACCTCACTGATGATGCATCTCTATCCTGATACGGTTGATCTCTCGCGGCTCGGCGAGCCTCCGCATAAGGGTGTCGGCGGGCGCGACCCGAAAACAGAGGCTTCACCCGAAGATGGACGGCTAATTACTGAAACAATCGTCTCGCGGCTTGCAGTACTTGCGAGGAAAATGCCGGCGTGGGATTATAAGACACTTGATCGTTTCATCGACTCCGAGGCGACGCTCGTCGCCAAACAGCTCTCGGCGCCAAGGGGCAAGGATGCCATCTGGACCGCTTGGCGTAACATAGGTGTCGCCATGCGTAACTACGGCAGGCAGCTTGCCGAAGAACGCTTTGAAGAGATTAAGACCTCCGTCGAAAGGTTGTAGCCTATGAGCAGGTTTATGACGAAAGATTTCTGGTCACCTCTGTGACCATATCAAGGGGTTGTTTGTCACCGTTAATAGTCAGATGGCTGTTATCACTGATGAGCCGCTCTCCATAAGCAGAAAACGACGGGGCGGGGGATGTTCTGGCGTCACGGGATGACAGGTAGCAAAAGATAACGTCCAATAACAATGTGCGAAAAATATCTACGTTATCGAAAAATAGGTTTGAGGGCGTGTATCATTGGGACTACGTGGGCGAAAAATCTATATATATCAGAAAGATTAAGCGGCCGAAACACCAATAATACTTATATGTGCTTGATACTCGATTCTCGATGCTCGATTCTCGACGAGTATCGAGTATCCAGTATCGAGATGTGAGAAGTGCCCCAAAGAGTTAATTTTGGCGTAGAACCGGCCGGGGGCAAATATGGTTGTATCAAGGTAGCTCTGAAGAGATATAATATTTTTCCGGCTCAAACAGTACGCCGATGTTAGAGAGGACAGTTTCGTGAAAGTCGTCTTTGTCAGAACGCCGAGATATGTTTGGCCTTTCAACAGCGAAACGAGCGCTTTTTGGCAGCCCTTGGGCTTTATGTCTCTTGCAGGCCGGCTTGAAGCTTCCAGGCCGGATTGGTCGGTCAAAATAATCGATTGTCCCGGTGCAAAGATTGGCTGGAAAACACTTCTTTCCACACTCAATTCCGACCGGCCCGATGTAATCTGCATTGGTGAAGAAACAGTCTCATCGGATGAGGCGATGCGGCTGGCCGCTTTTGTAAAGAATCAGCATCCGCAGACGATTGTTATCGCGGGAGGGGTGTTTTTCAGCTACACAGCACAAGAGTCTCTTAAAACCGGCTTGATAGATTACATCGTTCACGGCGAAGGCGAAATTACACTTCTTGAACTGCTTACTGCGATTGCTGATAAGCACGTTACCGAAAGCCACATCAGTGGTATATCGTATAAACAGAATGGACAAATCACCAGAACTGCTGAGCGTCCACTTATCGCTGATATGGACACGCTGCCATTACCTGCCTGGTCAAAAGTCCCGATGCATTTGTATGGCCTCGGGTCAAAGAACCATCCTGGTCTGGTTTCGATAGAACATAGTCGTGGTTGTATAGATAATTGCAGCTTTTGCATACTCTGGAAGTATATGGGGAAACTTTCTGAAGATGGCCGTACTATAAAACCATATTATCGCAGCAAATCGCCGGAAAGATGTCTTGAAGAGGTCGAAAAGCTCATTCGTGATTTTGATAGATATACCTTCGGCTGGGTTGACCCAACATGGAACGTTGACCCGAAATGGACCGACAGGTTTTGCGACCTCTTATTAGAGCGAAATCTGAAGATAAGGCAGACCGCGTGGATGCGGGCGGATTATATTGTCCGTGATGAAGAGCTTGGAATTCTTGAAAAGGCCGTTCGTGCAGGGCTTTGTCAGGTTATGATTGGCGTTGAAAGGCATGACCAAGCAAGCCTCCAGAGTTTGAACAAGCACTCAAATGGTCCTGATATGACCGCTAAGGCATTTGAGATATTCCGCAAAAAATATCCGAGCGTTTTTACGATTGGCTCGGTGATTTTTGGCCTCTGGGATGAGACCAAAAAGTCGCTCGATGAGCTTTCAAAGTACCAGTACAAAGTAGGTATGGACTACTGCTTTTTTATTCCTTTGACACCTAATCCGGGCACAGAAATTTATGAAGATGCTCGCAATCGCGGGATAATAGAAGTAACCGATTATCGTGCTTATAATTTTCATACACCGGTTATGCGTGCCAGGAGATTTTCAACGAGACAGCTTGAAAAGCTATATTTCAAGCTGATGTTTGGAATAAATTCAGAGAGGATTGTTTACCATTTGAAGCAATTTGCCACCTTGCGGGACAAGCGGCGTAGGAAGGTCTCCAAGTCGCTGTTAAAATATGGCAGACAAATTGCGATGAGACATATTGGCAGTAGATTACGCGGTCCGTTTAGCCATAAGCCAACAATATATTCACGTAAACCTGCCTGGTATGACTTATGAACCCCTTTAGTTACATATTTTCATTTTTGTGTAGTCAAGACCCATCCCGGTCTTTTGTAATTGCTGGTCATATTCTGCCCTTCTGCCAAAGGTGCACAGGGCTATATGTGGGGATGGGCATTAGTTTTGTCTATTTGCTTACCGGCCGTCTTTATAAAAAAGGCTTTCCCCCATTGAGTGTTCTTTACGTAAATATCGCAAGTTTGTTGATTATGCCGATACTTGGTTTTCATCTTCTTGACCCCGGGCCGGTGTGGCGATTTTGGAGCGGGCTGGTTTATGGTAACGCCATCGCTTCTTTGACCTTGCCAGCCGCCTCAATTATATGGCACGAAGGAAAAGTCTTTGGCCGCTACACAAAAATCTCGACAGCTTTGCCTTGGATACTTTTTGTCTTCCTCAACACCATACCACTTTGGTTTCCTATTCAATCGACATATTTTTATTACCTTATACTTGCACTGTCACTCACAGGGTTACTATGTATTTTAGTTTGTGTTGTTCTGGCAATAGTATTATTGCTGAAAAAACCTGCCTGCCGGCAGGCAGGGCTGTTGTTGCCTTGTTTTTGAAAGGATTTTCTAATGGTTACGCAGAAAGCTAATAGAGTCGCCTATACGAAAGCCCTGGTTGCTTTGGCAGCAGGAGCTTGCTGTTTTCTGATTTACGTCCTAGCCTGCGTTATGTCACCGGTAACCTGGTCACCAGATTGTTCTAAAATCGCAATCCTTGTTACGCCTCCTGGTGATGACCCGGATAAGTTTGCAATCTTCACTTATGATATAACAACCGGTGAGCGTGTGTTATTAGATGAGGTTGAGAAGAACGGCTCCTTATCTGCACCTTCCTGGTCTCCTGATGGCAACTGGATTGCATATTATAAGGTGGAGCCAAATATTCCGCAGGAGGTTGGGGCTATGACAAAAGCCGACCCTAATGTGCGTTTATTGGCAGCTGAGCCGAATAAAGATACGAATCAGCCTGCTCCGCCAATTGAGTCCAAGCTGGCCGCTGAGGACCTATTTAATGAAGAAAACAGAATGTTGCCGCCAATGTTGTTCGAGATGGTAAAAGAAAAACTCAGCGAAAAAGAAGACCTGAAAACCGTCGATGTGAAACTAATGCTCATTAGACCGGATGGCACGGAAAAAAAGATTCTGCAAATTATAAAATCAGAGTGTGACCAAGACGATAAACACGATAGCGCGTTTCAGTCGCTTATGTATATGAGACCGGAATGGTCCAGGGACTGCAAGCGGATATTCTATGTGCGGATACTTGACTCTACTGAGTCATACTTTATGGCCAGCTTAGACATAGAGACAGGGAAGACCTGGGCGCACCTTCTCGGTGGGTTCGGTACTCCTGTAATATCGCCGGATGGCAAGTGGGTTATCTCTTTGCGAGAACCCGATCCATCAAAAAAGGCGGTGCTGACGGTAGCAAAGACCGATGGGAATTTGCACAAGTACTTTCAACTTGATATAGACTTCGACGACTCTCCCATATTCTTCACCTTGGTCCCTTTGAGTTGGGTGCCCGACTCAAAGCGTATTCTGATTTGGGATAAAAAGGGATTTCGGATTATGAATCCCGATACAGGCGAGATGGAACAGTTAGGCGACCCCAATGCAACAGAAATAGCGTACCCGGCGTTCTCTACTGCTGGTGACAGACTATATTACATCGCTAAATATAAAACTGGTGACCCTAACTCTGCCAACCAGCAGATTTATCTGAAAAGTATGGGCCTCAAAGACAAAAAGATAAGAACAGAGTTTACGCTTTCTAATGTTCCTAATCCGAACAAGGATAAGGGGCAAATGCCTGCGGCTAAGGATGAATATATGTTTTTTGTTTCGCCTAACGGGAAGCTGGTCGTAATGAGGGGGGTAGTAAAAGATGCCGAAGGGAATGATAAGTCGGCTCTTATTATCTGGGACGGCAAAACTCGAAAGATTGTTGAAACAGACCGCTGGCTGATGAAGCCGCTTTACAGCGATGATAATTTGACCTTTGAACAGAAGCTTATAGGAAAGTGGAAAGCGAAAGACGGGGAAATGCTTGTCTGTGAAGGAAAACCAGAAAAGGCTTATTACAAAATGGTCCTAACCGGAAAAGACGGGAAAGAACGCCATTATTGGGCAAATCTGGTGAACGTGGAAAGGATGAGGTTTCTCGGCCTATTTCTCGATGAGTCCTTATTGGATAAAAAGGACCGCTATGGCTCGCATCTCCTTCCAGATACATTTGCGAAAATCGAGCAGATAGAGCCGAAACTGCTGCTGCGAGGTGTGGATTACGATAAAGTTGCAGAAATACTCAAGAGAGACCCGAACCTGCCAGAGGAAAAAACTATGGAAGGCGAAGATATAGCTGAATTCGAGAAGATTAGTGCAGAACAGTAGGGTTGTGATTCTTCGGCCAGTTTATGGAGAAAGTATATGGTTATTGAAGGAACAGTTCGCAAGGCGACGTTGAAGTCGGCGTCAATGGCTCTTACAGTTTTAATGGCACTGATGCTTACAGGATGTGCAGTAAACATAGGTGGCTATGAACATTCTGATATGAGTAAGTCACGTTATCGTGACCACATTCGAAAAGCAGCAGATGAATTGGCTCGCAGCAACAATATAAGAGATAAAGCCGCAGCGGCAGAACTTTACGGCTCTATTAATGAACTTGAGCTAATGGACCGGTGCATTCTCGAGTATTCTGAAAAAGAACCTGAACTGGGATGGTACCTTATGCAGAAAGGAGAAAAAATCCATAGGTTCTACAAGTCCGGTCCGAGCCCGACAGCCGAACCTTGACTGCCGTCAGGCAAGTCTGACTAAAAGTTGTCTCAGGTAAAAGGTCTTTTGCAGATGGCGAAATGATGAGTTGTAATAGTCACTACTTGACCTGACAAACAGTTCCTTCTGCCTGTTGCTCTCGCAGAGAATGCTAACCGTCCACCCAACCGCGCCCGGCAGGACTCGAACCTGCAACCTCCGGTTCCGTAGACCGAAACTCTATCCAATTGAGCTACGGGCGCAACTTATCTTACTATAATATCCTGCAATCAAATATCAACTGTGCAATTTTTTGGCAGTACCTTATCAAACTCGTATTCCTGCCTGCCGGCAGGCAAGTTGGTATGACCTGCAAGAGTCATCCTGTAAATATGCTCATAGAGATGCTCCTCTCTCCGCCAGTACTTCGTGGCGGATTGTCATCGCCTTCTTGATGCGCTCCGGGCTTACCGGCAGTTGAAATACCCTCGCGCCTGCTGCATCGTAAACGGCATTGGCGATGACGGCCCCCATGCAAATGATGGCCGGCTCCCCGCCTCCCTGAGGGGGCTGGTCTTTCAAATCAAGTATCACCGTCTCGATTTTCGGCGCCCAGGAAAAACGAGGCAGCTCATAGGTGTCGAAGTTCACGTCGAGTATTTTTCCCCCCTTGAAGTGCACATCCTCGGTCAGGGCGTACCCCAGCCCCATCGTGACGCAGCCTTCTATCTGTATTCTGGCTCCTTCCGGATTAATCGCCAGGCCCATATCCTGAGCACAGACCACCCGCCTGGCCTGAACATGTCCTGTCCGCTTGTCCACTTCCACCTCAGCAATCGTTGCCACATAAGTCCCTGAATCGGTGCCACACGCGACGCCCAGACCCCTGCCGCTCGGTGCGACCTTGGGCGGCTTCCAGCCCCACCGCTCTGCCGCCGCTTTGAGGGTGCGTATCATTCTCTCGTCCCGCAGGTTCTTGAGGCGGAATTCCACGGGGTCCATTTTTGCTTTGGCGGCCATAATATCGATATGGGATTCCCGGGCGAACGTATTGGTATTATTAGCCGGCGCACGCCAGGGTCCTGTGCCGAAGGGATGGACGTTACCGCGACCTCCGAAGCTGGCTGTGCGATGATGCGGTATGTCATAGAATTGCTGTGAACCTCGTTCCCCGGCAAAATAAACGCTGTAATCCCAGAGCACGATTTTGCCGTCCTTTGTAATTCCCGACTTTATCTTGACTACTGCCGCCGGTCGAAACGTGTCATAGAAGAATTCTTCTTCCCGGCTCCAGGCGACCTGGACGGGTTTGCCCGTTGCTTTGGCCAGCTTCGCCGCCTCGACGGCCTGCATACCGGGACTCTTGCCGCCGAATCCGCCTCCGACAAAAGGCACGATGACCCGAACATTCTCGGAAGCAAGACCCAAAGCGCCTGCCACCTGGTCTCTAATCCGGAAAGGAGTCTGGGTTGATACCCAAACCGTGGCCTTGTTGCCCTCGACCGTGGCTAAAGCGGTATGTGTCTCTATGGGTGAGTGTGCCTTATACCCGTCAAAGTAAGTTTGTTCGACCAGGGTGTCAGCCAGCTTTTCTCCGGTCTCAAGCTCCCCTCCCTTGGCGACTACGTTGCTGCCTCCTGCATTCGCCAGCAAGTGTTCAAAAATCGTCTCATCGTCAACTTTTGCCGACGGCACTTCAAATTCGGTTTTGACTGTTGACAGGGCATTTTCCGCCTCGTCGGGATTCCTATGCAGGACGGCAACCAGCTCGCCGTCACGAACCACCAAAGCGCCCTCAATCTTTTCCGCAGCGGAAGTGTCAGCGCTTTTCAGCTTGGCATCATGAGCAGGAGGTCTCAGAATCTTCGCATACAGCATATCGGGCAGCCGGATGTCTCCTGCGTACTTGGCCCTGCCGGTAACTTTTTCCAGGGCGTCCCGGCGCAGAAACTCTTTGCTCATGACCTTAAATTCGGATGGGGTCTTCAAGGCAGGTTTTGCCCCGGCTCGCCTTGCAATCGTCTTTCCTTTGGCAAGGTCGGCATAAGTTACGCGTTTTTCTTTCTGGTCCTTATCGAATATAACGCCGTTTTCGGCGACTAATCTGTCCTGAGGTATCTGCAAATGCTCGACCGCCAGCTCCATCAAGACGACCCTGGCTTCCGCTCCGGCGGCTCTCAGGGGCGGCCCGAAAAAGCGGGTGCTCATGGAGCCAAACGTCCCCATATCCCAGGGACACAGCGAGGTGTCTCCCATCACCATATCGACCGATTCCAGACTGACATCAAGCTCGTCGGCCAGCATCTGCACAAGCGACGTGATAATTCCCTGCCCCATTTCAATCTTGCCGGTAAAGCAGGTAACTCTGCCGTCTGCCCCAATCCTGAGATATGCGTTAAAATCTTCGGGATACCCCCGGCCGCCGCGTTGTGCCTCGAGTACGGATTCTTCTCCGATGCAGAAGAGGATTATAATCCCGCCGCCTGCGGCCTTGAGAAACTCCCGGCGGGACAAATCGGGATTGACAGTTATATCGTGAAAGTCGAGTTCCATATACCGGTCCTCTTTCATTTGGAGTTGCCTCCTTTCATTTCCGCCGCGGCGGACTGAATGGCGTCAATGATACGGTTGTATGTCCCGCATCGACACAAGTTGCCTTCCATGCCGCGGATAATCTCTTCTCGGGTCGGCTGAGGATTTTGGTGCAGCAGACTGTAAGCGTTGAGAATCATACCCGGCGTGCAGAACCCGCATTGAAGGGCGTCATGTTTGATGAAGGCCTTCTGAAGCGGATGCAGGTCGCCGTTCCTGGAAAGGCCTTCGATTGTGAGGACCTCTTTCCCGCTGATGTTTCTCACGGGATAGTCACATGAGCGAGCGGTCTTGTTGTCCACCAGAACGGTGCAGGCGCCGCACAGGGCTTTCCCACAACCATATTTGGTCCCTGTAAGACCCAAATCTGTTCGCAGGACCCACAGAAGCGGACGCCGGCCGTCTGTGGTCACAGTTACGGATTTACCATTAAGTTTGAAAGAAATTTCCTCTGCCATATCAAGCCCCTCGTTGATTGGAATCCTGTCTGTTATTCATATAATGAGCCGCCGTAAGAAGGCTGTTTATTGCCGCGGGACTTCAGTATATAATCTGCTGAGCATAATTCAAAAGGAAATTTTGGCTTCAAAGAGTAATTACAGCGGTACAAAAATTCGGGACGTTATTTTACGCTTCCCGCCTTATGCTTGGCTGCTTTCTTGCCCCTGCCTTCGCAGGGGTAAACTTGTCCCCGCGGAAGCGGGGAGCAAGAAGGGGGGCAAACTTGGCGGGTCCTGTTCGTATGGATAATCTTGAGGTATTTCAAAAAGCGGCGTCGGCCCTCGAAAGGGGTGAAAATGTCGCTTTGGTAACGGTGATAGCCGCCGCCGGCTCAACTCCCGGAAAACCAGGATATAAGATGCTGGTCTTCGCCGGAGGCCGGGAAACCGCCGGAACCGTAGGAGGAGGCCTGCTCGAGGCCGAGATTATCAAAACGGCTGGGAATATGCTCGCTGGGCCGAATAGCCGGGTTCTCCGCTTTGATTTGGGCGCCACGGCAGATGACGAAAAGGGAATCTGCGGAGGGTCGGTGGAGCTTCTTATCGAGACGTTCGATAAAAGGACTCTGCCATTGTTCAAAGAGCTCTCAACTGCCGCCGACAATGACGAGGAGGGTGTGCTTGTTTCGATTATTTTGCCTGATAAACCGCCGCGGAAGATATTCCTGAAGGATGCGGGGCGGATGGATGCAGCCGCCGGTGCCGAACTTCCGCCGCAGCTTGTTGCCGCCATAATTGAAGCAGCGGCTAACGGACAATGTGCGACAAAAATATCCGGCGGAGGTATGGAAGTGTTCGCAGAAAGCGTGGCTATGCCGCCGATGGTTGTCATTTTCGGTGCGGGGCACCTGTCCTGGTATATTTCCAGGTACGTAAAATCCGTGCATTTCGGGGTGACTATTTGCGACGACAGGTGTGAATACGCCAACAGGGAGAGATTTCCCGATGCGGACGACGTTATTGTAGAGGATTTTGGGCGTGTTTTTGACAAGGTCCGGATTGACGCCGATTCGTATATCGTGATTGTTACGCGTGGACACAGGTGCGATGAGATGGTCCTTGAGCAGGCCGTCAAAACCAATGCACGATACGTCGGAATGATTGGCAGCAAACGCAAGACACTGGCGATTCTGGAAAGACTCCGCCAAAAAGGCATCCCGCAGGAGCTGCTCGACAGGGTCTATTCACCGATTGGTATTTCGATAGGGGCGGTCGCGCCCGAAGAAATCGCCTTGAGCATTGTCTGTGAGCTTGTGAAAATAAGGCGGTTGGGATGCCAGGGGGTCGTGGCGGGTCAAATCGGCCATATGACAATATCCCGTTCAGGAAAACCAACCGGGGAAACCTTATGATAAACGCCATCGTATTAGCTGCCGGTGAATCGAGGAGGATGGGGAAGCCCAAGCCCCTTTTGCGTTTTGGTGAGAAGACGTTCCTCGAACAAATTATCTCGGTGCTTCGGCTTTCCGATGTGGACAGGGTCACGGTTGTTCTCGGTGCTGAGACCCGGACGATTCAAAGGTCAATCGACCTCTCGGGAACGGACATCGTCATAAACAAGGACTACCGAAAGGGGCAGTTGTCGTCGCTGACAGCGGGGCTGAAGAACGCTCCACCCCAGACCGATGCGATACTTGTTTGTCTGGTGGACAACCCCTTCATTACCGCGACTATTGTCAACCAAATTGTCGCCACTTTCCGAGAAACAAACAGCCCGATTGTGGTTCCCGTATTCAACGGGAAACGAGGGCATCCTGTATTGTTCTCGCGGTCATTGTTCAAAGAGCTTATAAATGCGCCCGCAGAAGAAGGGGCACGGCACGTGGTATATTCGAACGAAGATAAAGTTGTTGAAATTAGGACGTCTGATGGTAACATCGTAGTCAGTATTGATACCCCGGAGGATTACAGGTCATATTTCGGAAAAGGCCCGTAGAGATTGTGCGAGCAGCTATGATAGAGTTGGAGGAAGCATTACGAATTGTTTTGGATTCCGCCCGACCGCTCGGCAGTGAGCGCGTCGATATTGGTCGAGCGCTGAACCGCATACTGGCCGAGGATGTAACATCGGATATAGATATGCCGCCGTTTGATAAAGCGCTGGTCGATGGTTATGCCTGCCGTCGAGCAGACCTTGCCGGCAGGCTCACGATAGTCGAAACGATACAGGCCGGAGTGTCGCCCACAAAGGCCGTCGGGCCGAACCAGTGTGCCAAAATAATGACCGGCGCCGCTGTCCCGCAGGGGGCCGACTGCGTTATTATGGTTGAGCAGACCGAGAATGTCGGCGGGCATGCGATTCAGTTTAGAGGCGAGTGGACGCCGGACAACATTTCCCGAAAGGGTGAAGATATTAAAACAGGGCAGGTCGTTCTGGAAAAGGGCAGCCGAATCAAGCCGCAGCACATCGCGGTCCTTGCTTCAGTCGGTCATATCCGGCCGCTGGTCGCAAAAAGTCCGAGGGTGGCGATTGTCGCAACCGGAGATGAGCTTGTCGGGCCTGCACTAAAGCCGGCCCCGTTCCAGATAAGAAACAGCAACAGCTATCAGCTCGCCGCCCAGGTTGAATCTGTAGGTGCGGCGGTTCGAGATTATGGCATAGTCAGGGACACAGCCACCGACATCGACCGCGTGTTGAGAACCGCGCTGGCGGATAATGACGTCGTTATTATCTCCGGCGGCGTATCGGTCGGCGAATTTGACCTTGTGCCGCCGATACTCAGGCGGAACAACGTCAGACTGCTGTTTGAGAAAATCGCCGTGAAGCCTGGAAAGCCCACCGTCTTCGGCCTGTTGGAGAAGGCATATTGTTTCGGGCTGCCCGGCAATCCGGTATCGGCATTTGTGGTATTTGAACTTCTGGTCAGGCCTTTTCTTTACAAGCTGATGGGCCGCGATTATTCGCCTGTCAGTATTCGGATGCCGCTGGATGAATCCATCACAAGCGAAAGCGCGGAAAGGCAAACCTGGATACCGGTGAAAGTAACGAGCGAAGGGACCGTGAAACCGCTGGAGTATCACGGCTCGGCTCACATCCTGGCGCTGTGTAACGCAGATGGGTTAATCAGTATGGGAGTCGGCGTGGCCAATATCGAAAAAGGGACACCGGTGCCCGTCAGGCTGATTTAGGGTAGGGGTCGGGGGTCGGGGAACAGGGGTCGGGGCAGGCGGATTGGTGTAAAATATGAACGTCGATTGTCTGAGAGTCTCGGTTACCGACAGATGTAATCTGCGATGTATTTATTGTAATCCCCTCGGCAGAGACGGGCTCATCGCTCGCGGGGAGATTCTGAGCTTCGAGGAAATACACCGCGTGGTCAGACTTTGCGCCGAATGCGGCATGAGGAAAGTGCGACTGACAGGAGGAGAGCCGCTGGTCCGGACAAACATCGTCCACTTAGTGCGAGCATTGGCCGGCATTTCAGGTATTGACGAGCTTTCTCTGACCACCAACGGCGTTCTGCTTGCTCCGATGGCTGCAGAGCTCAAAGACGCAGGCCTGAAACGAGTCAACATAAGCTTAGATTCGGCGGAGCGATGCTGTTACAGGCGGATTACCGGCTCTGATTTACTGTTGCGTGTAATGGACGGCATTCATAAAGCCATAGAAGTCGGCTTGACTCCCGTCAGGCTCAATTGCGTTGTGATAAGAGACATCAATCTTTCGCAGGTTCCATCGCTCGCAGAGATGAGCATACGGCTGCCCGTCGCGGTCAGATTCATCGAGTATTGTCCGACCGGGAATAGTCGCTCGTCGCTTGTCGCTCGTGACCAGACAAAGAACGACGGACGACATACGAAATACGACATACGAAATACGATATATGTGCCGAATAGCGAGGTCCGTAAGATAATCGAGTCGCGATTTGGACCGCTCTCGAGCATCGTGCTGCCGAATACCAGCGGGCCCGCCGTGTACTTTAAGGTTGAAGGCTCGGCCGGGGCGATTGGTTTCATAAGCGGCAGGTCTTCGGTATTCTGTCACCGGTGCAACCGGCTGCGGCTGACAAGCGACGGCAGGTTCAGACCCTGTCTCTATTCAGCCCGTTACTACGACCTCAAGGAGCTTATTAGAAGCGGCGCCGGCGACCAGGCCATCGTGGGTCTTATACGCAAGGTTATACGGGAGAAAAGTCTCTATACAAGGTTGACTGTAACCGCACCTGCCCGCTGCGCAGCAGGCAGGGAGGATTTCTCGATGCAGAACATCGGAGGTTGAAATCTTATGGTAAAGTCAAAAGGTATGATTGACATCAGCGCCAAAGAAGTCACGGCACGCACGGCAAAGGCGACGGGCTCAGTTCTCATTGGCGCTGAAGCGTTTAAGGCGCTCAAGCAGGGCATAAGCCCAAAGGGTGACGTTTTTGCGACTGCAAAGGTTGCGGCGATACAAGCCGTCAAGTCAACCCCCGCTATAATTCCTATGTGCCATCCTGTTCTCGTTGAAGGCGTCGAGGTGGACTTCGCGCCGGATGCGGCTCGCAGCTCTGTTGGCGTAACTGTCGCCGTAAGGTCATCGGGAAAGACGGGCGTTGAGATGGAGGCTCTGTGCGGAGTCGCCGCGGCGTGCCTGACAATCTATGACATGCTCAAATACACAGGCAAAGGGATGACTATAGACCGGATAATGCTTGTTGAAAAAACAGGTGGACGAAGTGGAGACTACAAAAGGCCGGATTAAAGCCATATCGGTTTCAAAGCAAAAAGGCACGCCAAAAACTAATGTGCCCGAGGCCGACCTGAAAACCGACTTTGGTATTGTGGGTGATGCCCACGCGGGGAATGGTCATCGGCAGGTCAGTCTGCTTGCCGTCGAATCGCTCGACAAGCTCGCCATACGTCTGGCGGGCAAGCTGCGTGAAAAAGGCGTGAAGACCTCACCGGGCGATTTTGCCGAAAACATTATGACGGAAGGCCTGGACGTGCGGGCTTTGAAGGTCGGCAGCAAGCTCAGGCTCGGCGGCCGCGCCGAGCTTGAAATAACGCAGTTGGGAAAGCGGTGTCATCGACGGTGCAGCATTTTCAGCCGCCTGGGTGACTGTGTTATGCCGCGGGACGGTGTCTTTGCGCGAGTGACCGGCCCGGGTCGAATCAAGGTGGGGGATGTCATAGAGGTTGTCGATGATTAAAGTCGCCATACTGACGGTCAGTGACAGTTGTGCTCATGGCAAACGCGAGGATATCAGCGGCCGGGTTGTCGAAGAGGTGCTGCCCCCCGACAAATTTGAAATATGCCGGAAGAAAACCGTACCTGATGACCGGAACGCGATAGCCGCGGAACTTATGTATTTTTCAGACCAGGCAGGCGTGGACGTGGTATTGACTGCCGGTGGGACGGGGCTGGGCCCTCGCGATGTTACGCCGGAGGCGACCGCTTTGGTCTGCGAAAGAATGGTCCCCGGTTTTGGCGAATTGATGAGGGCCGAAGGTTTCAAGAAGACTTCGAACGCCATACTCTCCCGTGCCGTTGCAGGCATCCGGAAAAATACGCTCGTTATCAATCTTCCGGGCAGCACCAGAGCTGTCCGTGAGTGTTTGGAGCTGCTCCTGAACGTTCTGCCGCACGCCGTGGAAATGATGCGAGGCGGCGGACATTGATCAAAGGAGTCCTGCTGGAACTCTTTCTTGTGTTCCTCAAAATCGGGCTGCCCGCAGAAGTCCCAACGCCCGGTATTCACTCTCAGGATGGCCGGTGTACTAACCTTTCAGTGATGCCGCAAAGTCCTCTACGAATTTTATGCACTTGGCCACGTCTTCGACCAGTTGAGGGGACAGATGTTCGTACTCTATGGTCATCACTCCACGGAACTTCTGGGCATACAGCTCTTTCAACACGGCAGTGTAGTTTGCCTTGCCCGTGCCGAGGGGAACGTCCCGTGCATCACGTTTGCCTGACTCGGCGGCGTCTTTCAAGTGAAAGGTGAGCACGCGTCCTTTGAGCTTCTTGAGGCATTCCACGGGGTCCAGCCCTGAGCGGACCCAATGCCCGGTATCCGGACAGGCGCCGATGCGTTTACTCCTGCCTTCACAGACCTTCAGAACGTTCTCAGGAGACCAGTATTTGGATTCCGGCGATTCAGGATGGTTGTGTATCGCCAGGTTGATTTTATATTCTTTGCAAAGTTTATCAATCGCCTCGAACACTTCCGCCGGCGGCTCGGCAACGAGAGTTTCCACGCCCATTTCCTTGGCAAAGTCAAATATCTTGCGGAAGTTACCGGTATCAGCGTCGATAGGAGCGTAGTAGTTCACCATTTTCATCCCGCGTTCATCTAATCTGCTTTTTAACTCACGGCGAAGGTCCGGCGAGAGCGACTCGTTCGTTTTCAAATCCGGCTTTTCCTTGCTCAGCGCCAGGAAAAAACACGGTTCCACATTTCGGACGCCCAGCGATGCAATTACATCCAGCGCCTCGTAAAAACTGCGGTCACGGAATGTATAGAGCTGGCATGCCAGCCGCCACCCCATTTTTTCCGCACGAGGCGAACTTGCCCCCGAACGTTGTAATCGGGGCTTGTCCTCGGCTCCAGCCCCCGCGGACATAGCCAACGCGGCGCCTGTTCCCCACGCCCCGGTCCTTACAAAAAACTCGCGACGACTTAATCTATCCGGCATCATAACGGTCCCTTTCACACAGTTCTAATAATTTGCAATTGACGGTTGTCGATTTTCGATTGCCATCTTAAATCGCAAATCGAAAATTGCAAATCGAAAATTCTCCACGCGCCTCCCATCACGTCAGGCCGGGGATGGGCACAACGTTTTCCTTCGGGATTTCGACCGTGCCTTTCTCGAAGTCCTCGGCTGTTGGTTTTAACGTGAGGTTGTAACACCTGGGGTTAAGATTGGGGTCCTCCATAATTTCTTTCCAGGAGACCTGCTGGCCGGTGTAGGCGGAGATGCGGCCCATTATAGCCGTGGCAGTGGACTGGGCTACGGCACGCGCCTGGTTAATAGGTTCGCCCTTGTTGACATAATAAAGCGTGTCGATTTGCTCCTGATGGTGACTGCTCGGCCCCTGGGGCAGGTCGGAGGGAATCGGTGATTGCTGACACCTGGGGTAGTTGCTTCCGTTCGTTTGGCCCTTCTCATAGACGAAGTCGTGCCCCGTCCAGTTCCAGCAGCCGTTGACCTGGCGGCACATCGAGTGGATATGCACGCCTTCGCCGTAGTCGTAGTCAACGCTGAAGAAATCATACATATCGCCGGCATCGCGTCGGGCGCGGCCGCCGAAGCCGACCGCGCTGACGGGCGGCCGGTCGCAGAACCAGTTCGCGATGTCGATGTTATGGACGTGCTGCTCGACGAGGTGGTCGCCCGAAAGCGATATCCAGTTCTGCCACGTCCGCACCAGGTCATCGGCCGTCTTCGGGCCAATGGGCTTTGACGAGAACATGTGGGCGATACAGAACGAGACGCGACCTGCATAAAGTTTGCCGAGCGCTTTTTCGACAGCAACGGCCTGGCGGGTTTTGATGAAATCCCAGTCGTGACGCATCTCCGTGCCGGCGATAATCACCAGGCCCTTCTTTTGGGCCTCCTCGCCGGCGGCAATAACGCGCCGGCAGCCGGGCGGGTCAACGGCGACGGGCTTCTCGATAAAGACGTGCTTGCCCGCTTTGACGGCGGCCTCAAGGTGCAGAGGCCGAAAGACCGGCGCCTCAGCCATCAGGACAATCTGGGCGTCGGTCTCCAAAAGGGCCTGATAGCTGGCCGGTCCGCCGAAGCAGCGTTCAGGCGGGACGTTCAATTCTTTTCCTGCCGCAAGTGCCCGCTCCTTGAAATAGTCGGCGGTGGCAGCGAACTGGACATTGAAACCAAGAATTTTGCCGGCCTCGCGAGCATCGGCTGCGGCGCCGCGACCACGGCCGCCACAACCAATGAGCGCCACTTTGAAGGTCTTGCCTTGTCCCTTGGCGGTTGTTCCAAAAATGGTTGGGACGCTTAAGACCGCTCCTGCGCCCAATGTGGTTCGTATGAAATCACGTCGCGATAGTTTGGTTGGCTTTTTCATAACACAGTTCCTTATAAAAGGGTTACCGAATTCATTCCGGGTTTCTCTGTAAAGCTTAACTATTGAGTTCTTTTTGTCCACGAATTATGTTCGATAAGGCCGGTTTTTGCAATCCTGTCACATCTTTTCTTGTAAATGGCGAACACGGTTGCCTGAGGGAACGCGGGTTGTTAAGCACCTGGGATTGTTACTTGTGGCCTGATTGCTGCCTTTTATATGTGGAAAGAAAGATGGAACGCCGGGGCCGTATGGCATAGTCGCAATATGCTCTGGACCCCAAAATCAGGAGGTGTCAGATATGAAAATACTGCGGCTCATACAAAAGTGGTTGAACATGCTGCTGGGCGGCCCGCCAGAAAGCCATTGGCGGGTCACCACATCGGTCGATACTCACAGGTGGGAAAGCAAGATAGAAATTCTGGGCTGTCTGTGCAGCCACAACTATTAAGTCGTTCGGCCACCCGAATGTTTCCGTCTGGGGCTTTCCAGCAAAGCAATGGCTCAAATCATTTGTGTAAAACCCGGCCTGGGCACAGGATAGCTGCCGTCGGCGCCGGCCTTGACCGGCGGTTCCATTCCATCGCGGCATTCTTCTGGTTTAGGCGGATAATAGAAGTCGGACTTATTGACCTGCTCCCACGTAACCTCCTTGCCGGTGTAACAGGAAATCTGTCCCATTACCGATATCATCGTGCTGCGGGCCATATAGTCGCCGTTGTTGACGGCCTTGCCGGAGCGTATCGCCGCAAATAATATATCGTGTTCTCTCTGGTATGGGTCGCATCCGCCTTCCCATCGCCAGTTTGTTTCGCCCCAAATCCGGCAGCGCATAATGTCTGCCTTGCCTTTGCTGCCGAGGATGATGCTCGAAGAAGAATCGTAGCAGCCGTTCGTCGTGCGGCAGAATGCGTAAATGAGCGCCCCGCCCTCAAATTCATAAACGACCGAATGGTGGTCAAACACGTCGCCGTATATCGGTTCTGTCATCGAAGACCGTCCGCCCAGACCATGGCATTTCACGGGCGCCTGGTTCCGCATCACCCAGCTGGAGCGGTCAAGGTTATGCACCAGCGACTGCACGACGTCGTCTCCCGACAACCAGCGGAAATGGTATTGCGTGCTGCATTGCCATTCGACCTCCGACAATCCCGGCTTACGGTCGATTACGCCGTAGGGGCCGCGGAGAAAGTTTTCCTCGATAGCGACCACGTCGCCGATGGCGCCATCGTGAATTCGCTTGACCGTTTCGGCGTATCCCGTGTGATAGCGGCTGTGCAGACCGGAGATGAAGCTCAGCCCCTTCTGCTTTGCCAGCTCGGACGCTCGCTGCATAAGCTTGACGCCGGCCGGGTCGATGCCGTGAGGTTTTTCCACGAACACGTGCTTTCCGGCCTCAACCGCGGCCATAGCATGGAACGGGTGGAACTTGGCCGCGTTGGCAATCAGCACCACGTCGGAGGATTCGATAACGTGCTTGTAGCCGTCGAAGCCGGCAAAACAATGGTCGTCGTCCACCGTTACCTGGCTGCCTTTCTGTTCTTTAAGGATTTGCCGCTTCTCTTTGACGCGGTCCATAAAGATATCGCACATCGCGGCGAGCCGCGCCCCGGAGTCCGCCGTGAGCGCCTGGGCCGCAGCGCCGGCATTGCGTCCGCCGCAGCCGATTACGCCCACGCGGATGATGTCGCTGCCTGCGGCAAATACGCTGCGACTTACATCCAGCGCGCCTGACACAGCAACTGAAGCTGCCAACGTGGAAGCCTTCAAAAAGTCACGCCGTGTGGTACGGGTCTCTTTCTTTGATTCATTTGAATGTGCCATAGTGTCTCCTTTTTTTTTCCTGGAACTATTTCTGTCCATCGTTCGGCTTCACCGCATTTGGGTCGATGGACATAGCTGCGCGAAAGCCGATGAAGTCCATTCCGGGCAGCCACCACTTGCTCTTGGGTATCTGTGGGTCGCCGGAGCGCCACCCTTCCTCTTCGAAGGTCCTGGCCGCACATCGCATATCTTCTATCGGGCTGGTATAGTCACCGCCGCGGGCCACGTGCACCTTGCCGGTTGTCGGACCTCGTGGGTTGGTGTTTGCGGCATCCTTATATGCCTGCGGGCTGTAAAAGTCGTAAACCCATTCGCTGACATTGCCCAACATATCGTATAGACCCCACGCATTGGTTTTTTTCTTGCCGACCTCGTGGGTCTCGCCGTCAGAATTGGTTTTGTACCACGCGAATTCTGCAAGCTGATTGGGGTCGTTTCCAAAGCCAAAGACGTTAGTGGCGCCCGCCCGGCAGGCATATTCCCATTCGGCCTCTGTCGGCAGGCGATATTTCCTGCCGGTCTTTTTTGAAAGCCATTCGCAGAAGTTCATTGCATTGTGCCAGGTCATCCCTATCGCCGGATGCGTCTTGCCGTACCCCATCGTCATATCGCCGTACACGGGTGTGGGACCCGTCGCTGCGTCAACGTCGTTTGCGACCAGCTCCGCTTCCTTCTTTGCTTGTTCCGTCTCAGTAAAGTCTTTTTTAGCGCTCACAGTCTCATGGTAGTATGCCAGAAAAAGCTCGATAGTAGTCTCCGTCGTACAGAGGTAAAACTGGTCGATGCGTACCTTGTGCTGTGGTCCCTCATCATCTTTGCGGCCGGGTTCGCCCTCCGGGCTTCCCATCAGAAATGTCCCGCCGGGGACAAGTACCATTTTGAATGAGACTTTCTCGCCGCTCTTGGTGGTGACAGTCTCGGTGTAGCTTTTTGCAGGTCCTCGCGCCTCATCTGGTGCCCCCCGGCACTGAAAAGCAATAAGGCTTAAGACCGCCAATGCTAAATGTTTGACCCCACGATTTACTTTCAGGCCCTGTTTCCCCCAGGCCTTCTTAATGGAATATGCAAATCGGTTCCACGACAGCATCAACAAGTCTCCTAACCAATTCACAGGTTCACAGGAAAACCTAATTTCCCGATGCTCACACTATTGTTAGATGAAACCTCAGTATTCCCTCTGCTTGAGGATGCCCGGCTGCGGGACAGGATATTTGCCGTCAGGCCCGGCTTGCAGGGGCGCCGGCGAACTCATCGTCAGCTTATCGACATCGGGAGCAAACTCCTGCTCGCAGTTTAGCACCTGGTCGTAGGTGATAATCTGGCCGGTATGAGCAGCCATACGACCCATAGAGCTAACCAGACTGGCTATGGCGCCGCGCTCGGCTTCGTTGTAGGGCTTATTCTGACGAATGGCGTCAATCAGGTCATCCCATTCGAGCTGATAAGGACTTTGCTCTGGCTGCGGGAATGCCCATATCAAATCGGCTTTTTCCATATTGTGCCCTTTGTAGGTGCGGACTTTGCCCGGCGTGTGGCTCGATGTGGTGATGACCGCCGAGCCTTTGGTGCCATGAGCATAGCTGGAAAACGCAGAGTAGCAGCCGGACATGTTTCGACCGTAGTAGAGAAGCTTGGTCCCATCCGGATACGTGTATTCGACCGAGTAGTTATCAAAGTTCTGGTCAACATTGTTGCCGCGGTAGTGTCGGCCACCGGTGGCGTGTGCCTCTATTGGCCAGGCGCCTTTCATCCAGGAACACTCATCAATCTGATGAATGTAGTAGTCGCTGTACATACCACCGCTGGCCCACAGGAAGCTGTGGAACCGCTGGACCTGGTATAGCAGCTCACTCATGTTGTCCGGCTTGGGACCTGTGGTAGCCGCCTGGCCACCCATTCGATAGCCCCTGAGCATAACGATATCGCCGATCTCGCCCGATTTGATGCGGTCGAGGAGCTGCTGCCGACCCCTGCAATGTCGGACCATAAGGCCCACGCCCACCTTGAGGTCCTTCTTCACCGACTCTTCGGCAAGCTTCAGGAACTTGCGGGTGCTGGGGCCGTCCACCGTAATGGGCTTCTCCATAAAGACGTTGATGCCCTTCTCGATGGCGTACGTGAAATGCACCCACCGGAATGCCGGAGGCGTCGCGAGAATCACCACGTCACCGGCGTTGAGACAATCCATCGCCTTTCGGTAGCCGTCAAAGCCGACAAACTTGCGGTCCTCGGACACGTCAAATTGTGCAGCGTGCTTGTCCTTCAAACCCTTGTAACTGGAAGCAACGCGGTTTTCGAAGACGTCGGCCAGGGCGACAAGCTTGATTGGCCCGTTCTTAACGGACAGGGCGTTGGAAGCTGCGCCGTTGCCGCGACCGCCGCAGCCGACCAGTGCCAGTTTGATAGTATTGTTCTCTGCTGCGTAGATGCGCGGAACGACCGCCGCCGCCAGGGCCGAAGTCGCGGCTATCCGGCCTGTGTTCTTCAAAAACTCGCGACGCGATGTTTTTTTTCTCGTGATTTCATTCATTGCAATCTTCTCCTGCTGACTTGTGTTTACTTCGAATGGTAACTTTGTTCCAGAAACTACGATATTGTTCCTGGCCCAAACCTCGTTTGGACTCCATTACCCGCCATTATATTCCTGTCCCCGCACTTCACAAGCGTTTTTTTGCTTCATAGCGCGGAAGTACGTCGTATGGTTCGGGGCAGCGACTATTATAATACTCCCGTGAATTTAGACAGTGCCGCCGCTGTTCAGATTTCTGTCCACGTGCCCGGAACCGGCACCGGATAACGGCCTTGCTCGTCCGCCTGCACCGGTGGTGTGCTGTCGTCGGTGAGGCTGTCGATGTTCGGGCAGAACTGGAAGTTGGAGGCCATCGCTTCGTCCCAGGTGATGACCTTCCCGGAGTGAACCGCCGCCCGGCCCATAATGTCAGCGAGATTCGACAGAGCGGCGCGTTTCGCCTCGTTGTGCGGAAGGTCTTTACGGATGGCTTCGAGTAGCGAGTCCCACTCTGCCTGCCAGGGTGTGACGGCCTCCTTTGGAGTGCGCCAGGCGATATTGTCACGCTCGCAACGCTGGTCCTTATAGATGTGCACCGTGCCCTCATGATGGCTGCCTGAGAACTGCGCCGCGCATTTCGTCCCATGTAAGAATGTGGCAAATTCGGTATAGCAGTTCGGGAGCCAACGGACCACGTCAAACGCCTTGGTGCCATCGGGGAACGTCCACTCGATGGTGAACGAGTCGAGGTTCTGGCCACAGTCGGTGCTGTTGGCCACGCGCCCGCCGATGCCATGTGCGGACACCGGCCACACATCCTTAATCCAGCAAATCTCGTCTATCTGATGAATGTTCATCTCCGCAAATAATCCGCCCGAAACCCAGAGGAAGTGGGTGAAGTTGCGAATCTGCCAATGCAGGTCTTTCTCGGTCGGCGGCCGCTGGCTCAACGGCCCACACGGCTGCATCCGGTAGGCGCGGATGAGCTGGATGTCACCAAGCTGCCCGTCGCGAATGCGTTTGATGAGCTCGTGACGATTTCGTGAATGGCGGCACTGCAAGCCGGCGGCAATCTTGAGGTTCTTTCTCTCGGCGGCTTCTCCGGCCTTAATCACCCGCCGCACGGCCGGCGGGTCGGTCGCAAACGACTTTTCCATAAACACATTGATGCCCTTCTCGACTGCGTATTCCAGTTGCATTGGACGAAAGCCCGCATAGCCGGTCAGCATCGCTACATCGCCCGGACGCAGACAATCAATCGCCTTCCGCCAGGCGTCGAACCCCACGAACCGCCGCTCCGGCGGCACGTCCATTCGATCCGTGTACTTCTCGCTCAAATTCTTGTGGGACGCGGCCAGCCGATTGTCGAACAGGTCCGCCATCGCCACCAATTTGACAGGTCCATTAGGCGACTCGAACGCGTCCACTGCTGCCCCGCTCCCGCGCCCGCCGCAGCCGACCAGCGCCAGTTTGATGGTATTGTTCTCTGCTGCGTAGATCCGCGGAACGACCGCCGCCGCCAGGGCCGAAGTCGCGGCTATCCGGCCTGTGTTCTTCAAAAACTCGCGACGCGATGTTCTTTTTCTCGTGATTTTACTCATTGCAATCTTCTCCTGCTGACTTGTGTTTACTTCAAATGGTAACTTTGTTCCAGAAACCACGATATTGCTCCTGGCCTAAACCTCGTTCGGACTCCATTGCCCATCATTATATTCCTGCCCCTGCACTTCACAATCGCTTTTTCACATCATGGCACGGAAGTATTATAAACCGAAATAAATATGCAAAAGTCCGGACGCTGCCAGCCGGTAATCGAATTCTCGGCAGAAACAATAGATGTAGTTTCCGCAGGTAACAGTGAAGATGAGGAAACGGATGAAAGAAAAGTTCAATTATTAATATGCAGGATTTTGGCGCCCTCAAAGCCGTTAAATCTTGTCGAAGAGGCAATGCTGTACGCTCCTATATTTTCCGTGTAAAGATAATCGCCGATTTCCAAATTCCCCGGAAGTTGTTCCGACAGAGAGATTTTGTCAAAGCTGTCGCATGTCGGGCCGACAACGGCGCACACCTCTTTTTTTCCGCGTTTCGCGGACTGAAAATTAGGAATCCAGTGGTCGAAAACGACTCCTGAAAATGTATGATAGACTCCATCGTTTATATGATAGAAAATTTTGCCGTCTCTTCTTGCTTTTCCTATTATTTCCGAAACGAGCGTGGCTGAAGTGGCCACCATAAATCTTCCGGGTTCGGCTATAAGCTCCACATCCTGCGGGAATAGTCTTTTGCACTCGGAATTTATTATTTCCGCGAGCCTTTCAAATTTAGGAACCTGTGAGTCATAAGGCACAGGAAATCCTCCGCCGATATCGACTATTTTCAGATTGTATCCTTTTCTGCGGGAGTCATTGAAAATCTCAGATGTTATTGCCAGCGCAGAGGTGTAATTATCAAAATTAGTGCACTGGCTTCCAACGTGAAAACTTAATCCTTCAACCACCAATCCCGAATCAAAGGCCTGTTTTATCAGATTACACGCCTCGCCAGGTTCCGCCCCGAATTTCGAGCTCATTTCCACCTGCGAGCCGGTATCCGGGACTTTCAATCTTAAAACCAGGCCGGCTATGTTGCAGTGTTTTTTTATTTTCTTTAGCTCACCAACATTATCATAAGTTACGAGGGGCTTATATCTTTTAATCTTTTCCAGGGTTTGCCAGTCTTTTATTGTGTTTGAGAAAATTATCTTGTCCCAGATATAGAAATCTTTGTCTTTCTCTTCAAAATGCCTGACGTATTTGTAAATCTGCATGAATTCATTGTAGGAAGCGACATCAAAGCTCGAACCCTCATTGAACAATGTTTTGATTATTTCCTGATTTGAATTTGCTTTTACCGCATAATAGGCCTGGATCCTCGGCAGATTCTTTTTGAATACCCGATAGTTTTGCCTGATTTTATTGTGGTCGATTATAAATAAGGGCGTCCCATACTTTTTTGCTAATTTAACAAGATTTTCCTTCATTTCCTTACTTCCTTATCCGTCCTAAGTGCCTGTTGTGAGCAAATCTGTCCCGAGCAAAATCGAAGGAGTCGAACTACCAATTTTATCCTGCCATTATCTAACATCAACGAAGCTTGTCCACCTTTTACCCGCTTCTGGCGGGCTGGCGGATACAACTTTCAGTTCACATTCATATAACCGTAAAACGACAGACGCAACGAGCCTCGCAACCGCAACCGTTTTACGTTCTATACTATCCCCCTGCTTTTTTTAAACTCAATGGATTTACTTTTCAACCTTTAAAGCCGTGCGAACTATCTGGCGGACATGCTGAGCGGTGCGCATCGCCTCGTCAGCATCTTCCAAATCGGCGGTAGTGCCGGGATAACGCACTTCAACCCCTAAATCCGTCAGCCGTTCCAAATCTTCCCTGATGGACTCCCATGATGGCTCCAAGGGCAGGACAAGATTTAAAATCGCAGAAAGGTCGTGCGTTTTCGGGAAATCCTTACCAGCCTCAACCAAGCGGGCTTTAAGATATTTTTCAGCACACTGCTGAGCGTGAAAACAGGCCGCATCATAGTTAGGATATTCAGCAGAATTTTTCTCCCGTCCGGCAGTGCGAAAATCGCCTTCCGCTTTTTCAACCCATTCGGCAGTTTCAGGCTTCATAAAGCATCTTTCCTTTCTGCGTAACGTCCCGCATAAACACATCATGCATCGCCAGCCTTTGACGAAGCTGCTGTGGCGTTCGCACAAGTAAATCCATCGGGAAAGAAGGACGAGTTCGACTGCGAATTGTTGAAGCCATTTTCCAGGTTTTGCCTTCAAACGGCAAAACGACAAGCAAATCGACATCGGAATCAGGACCGGCTGTCCCAATCGCATAGGAGCCGAATAAAATTATCCGCTCAGGATTAAACTGCTTTGCAATGCGGTCGGCCAATGCCTGGATGTCTTTGAAATCTACCATTTTATCTCCCTGATAACACCGTGATTATAATGCAGATTACCGACCTCGACAAGAGGATTCCACAAATCTCAAATCTTCATTTTTCAATACTTATGATAGTTTCTTTATAAGCCCTTTGAGTTTTTCGACCTCTTTATTATTCGCAAGATAAGACTTTATCAGCTTTCTATGCAGCTCCTGCCCTCGGTCATATAATCTTTTTTGTTTTTTGGGCCTGGTAGTTTTTATGACATAAGCAACCATTATCGGCAATGCAACCGTAACATCGAGATAGGCCGTTACGGTTTCATCCAATTTCGTCGGGTCAATTTTCCCCCAGGTTGCACCCTCGCTTGGCGGAGCCCCTGATAATCCTCCCGTGTCAGGCCTGGCATCTGTTACGTTGATGTCATAATCCTGACCTGCTTCCGGGATCATCAGAATCTCCTGAATTTGCGGCTCCGTCTGGAGCATAAAGTTCTTGGGGCTTCCGCCGCCGATGAGGATAACGGCTGTTTTCCCCTTTTCATATTTTTTGGCGTTTAATATTATTGCCGTTGAATCATTAACATCGATGCTCGGATTTATTTTCAGTCTAAACAAATCCTGCAGGCCCGATGCTTCCGCCAGAAGCTCTAATCCGGCGACATTCATCCCGATTGTCGAATCCCCCGGAGATGATGTAAAAACAGGTATGCCGTTTCTGTAGGCCGCCGCCAAAACACTTACCTGGCCAAGCTTGTTTTTCTCTTCATAATCGTTGAGAATTCTCCCGAGATGATGATAGAATTCCCGCGTGCCCATTTCTTTCTGGAATTCCGGCCTTACTAATATCTTTCTCAGTCTCCTGTCGGTTTCCATCAGGACGTCTTCATAATCAAACAGTATGTCGTAAATTCTTGTGACGCCCTTTCTCCTCAAATCGGCATCATCAACGGTGTGGCTGCCTCTGTGCATCGGCAAATCGAACGCAAAGTGCAAATCATGATACATATTCGCGCCTGTCGCGGTCATCCAATCGACAAAACCGTGATTCATCAGAGGAATTATTGCGGAAGGCCCCAATCCTGCCGGCGTTAAAGCCCCCGCCAGGCTTAATCCTATCGTAACATCTTTCCGGGAGTATCTGTCTTTCAATAAATGACAGGCGGCTCTTAATCTTCCGCCGTTGTATGCATCCATGTTGTCTATTAATTTTACTACATCTGTAGCTTTTGAAATCGGCCCCGGAAGAACGCGTTTCCCTGAGAGATATTTTGCTTTATTCGAGCGGCCCAACTTGTGTTTTGCCATCCTTTTTCTTTATGCCTTCCAAATATTTTGAAATTTTTGTATTTACAGCATGCTGCGCAAAGCCGCTGTTTTTTTACTTTTGCCGGGCATTCTAATTTAATAATCAGCAGGAATCAACCCTGATATTACCGGATGTAATTTCATAAGCACCTTGGCGTTATGAAGCGCCCTTTCAAAAAACAATGAACTACGAACTATGAACAATGAACAACTCCGTCCGGAGGAATCGTACGAATATTTGGACAGTCCCGCCGCGGTTCAGATTTCTCTCCAGGTCTCCGGGACCGGCACCGGATAACGGCCTTGTGCATCGGCCTGCACCGGCGCAGGACTATCATAAGTGAGAGCGTCCGCGTTCGGGCAGAACTTGAAAGCGGAAGCCATCATTTCGTCCCAGGTGACGATTCTGCCGCAGTGGACTGCTGCCCGGCCCATAATGGAGACCAGATTTGCGAACGCCGCCCGCTGGACCTCGTTGTGCGGCCGGTCCTGGCGGATTGCGCCCAGCAGCACGTCCCACTCGTTCTGATACGGGCTTACCTTCTCTTCCTCAGGCCGCCAGGTAATATTGTCTTTGGCGGTCCGCTGGTCCTTGTATATCTGCACGGTGGGGGCGTGAACATTGCCCGAGAACTGCGCCGCACACTTCGTCCCGTGCACGAACGTTGCAAAATCGTTGTGGCAGTTCGGCATCGCACGGCTGTTGACGAGCGCCTTTGTGCCGTCGGCAAAGGTGTACTCGATGGCGTAGATGTGGAGGTTCTGGCTGCAATCGGTGCTGTTCGGCTCGCGTCCGCCCAGGCCGTGCGCCGAGACCGGCCAGGCGTCCTTAATCCAGCAGCACTCGTCAACCTGGTGTATCATCATTTCGATGAACCAACCCGAGGAGGCCCACATAAAGAAGTAGGGACGCCGGATTTGCCACAGCAGTTCGTTCTCCCCGCCTTTGAATGGCTCCATTCTCGCGCCGGGGTCCATTCGGTAGGCGCGTATCAGGTGGATGTCGCCCATCGCACCATCGCGTATCTTCTGTATCAACGCCTGCCGTGAGAACGAATGCCGGCACATAAGCCCGCATGCTATTTTAAGGTTCTTTTTCGCCGCTGCCTCCCCAAGGCGAAGTATCCGCCGGATGCCTCCCGGGTCAGGCGCAAACGACTTTTCCATAAAGACATTCACGCCCTTCTCAATGGCATACTCGATGTGGGTCGCCCTGAAGGCCGAATGCGTCGCCTGTATCATAACGTCACCCGGACGCAGGCAGTCGATGGCCTTGCGATAGGCATCGAAGTCGATGAATCGCCGGTCCTGCGGCACGTCTATCCGTTCGCCGAACTGCTCGCTGAGGGCTTTGTGCGACCCTTTTAGCCGGTCCTCGAAGACATCGGCCATAGCGACCAGCCTAGTCGGCCCCATCTTCGAAGACAGGGCGTCGCTGGCCGCGCCGCTCCCGCGCCCCCCGCAGCCGACCAGGGCCACGTTAATGGTATTGTTCTGGGCTGCGTAGATGCGCGGAACGACCGCCGCCGCCAGAGCCGAGGCCGCGGCTATCCGGCCTGTGTTCTTCAAAAACTCGCGACGCGATATGCTTTTTTTCGTGATTTTACTCATTGCAATATTCTCCTACTGACTTGTGTTTACTTCAAATGGTAACTTTGTTCCAGAAACCACGATATTGCTCCTGGCCCAAACCTTGGGGGGCTTTTCAAAAATTTTACAGGGCGACCGGACAATTGTGGTGACGCGATGCCCGGCCCTGCTACTTCTGCAGCAGAGCGTCGCGCACCGGCCCGACCCATTCCTCCTTGCCGATGTCATACAGGATGAAATCACTGTCAAATTGCCAATACGCCCAGCTCCAGCCTGATTTCTCTGCTGCCCGGGTGACAAACTTGAGATAGCGCACCCGTGATTCCATCTGTGCCTTGTCATACACGCCGAATTCACCCAAGAAGACGGGCCTGTTATGCTCCTTTGCCCAGGCCTGGGCCTTCGCGAAATCACGCTCGACCGCTGCCTTCTCCTCGTCGGTGCCCTTCCACTCGACTCCCGTTTTATCTTTACGATTGGCCCAGGCAGCGCCCTGATGGGTGAAGTCCATAGGTGAGTAATAGTGGACGGTCAGAATGATGTTACGGTCGTCCTTCGGCAGGTTCAGCTCGTTCAGCGAACCAATCGAATTGTAATTGGCCGGTCCGATGATGACCGTACGGGTCGGGTTGGTCTTGCGAATGATGGCCAGCGCCTCGCGGAAATACTGGTTCCACGTCTCGGGACTCAGTTTTCGGCTGGGTTCGTTCAATATCTCGAATAGCACGTTGTCCGGCGCATCCTTGAATCGCTCCGAAACCTGACGCCAGAACGCCAGGAACCTCTGTTTGTTTCCTTCCGGGTCGTTGCCCATCGCACCGAATTCATGCATATCCAGAATCACGATTAGGTCGCTCTGCAAAGCATTCTTGACCGCCCAATCCAAAACCTCCCACCAGGAAGACCGAAGGGCATAGTCGTTGTCCTTGTCCATATGACGAAAAGGGTGCAGATTGATTCGCACGGCGCTGAAGCCCGCATCCTTGAGCATACGAAAATAGCTCTCCTTGAAGCGGGCTTTGTCTTTGGAGTTCCATATCGGGTCATACCCGATAATGTTCACGCCGCGTCCGAGCTTTGCGTTTAGAGCAAAAGTATCGACTGCTTGCTTCTGGGCCGCGGGGACTGCCGACGGCTGAACAGCCGCCAAAAGCAGGAGCGCAAAGACGATGCCCCTGTTGAGCCGGGCCAACCATAACCTCCTTTTGTGAATCATAGTAACCTCCACTATTCAATAATGCGATAGAGCCGATTTCATGATTGACGTTCTAACATACAATACGCAATGAGACAACCCTAATTTGTCTGCGTCTCGGCAGGCCTCGCCCGATTGCGAGTTAAACATCAGTTGGGGCATGAGGCTAAGCCCAACTCCCTGGCAACTTCCGAAAATTTGCCAACCGCAAAGTCAAGATCATCACGTGTATGGACGGCGGAAATCTGGATGCGAATTCGCGCTTTACCCTCCGGAACAATGGGGTAGGAAAAACCGACGACATAAACCCCTTTTTGAAGCAGACGACCCGCCATCTCCTGGGCCAAAACCGCATCGCCCAACATAATTGGGGTGATGGGATGTTCTCCCGGCAGGACCGCAAGTCCTGTTTGTGCTATGCGTGCCCGAAAGTACCTCGTGTTCTCCTGGAGCCGGTCCAGTAAGTGCGTAGAACCACTGAGCAATTCTATGGCCTTCAGCGACCCGCTGGCAATCGCGGGGGCGAGTGTGTTGGAGAATAGATAAGGCCTGCTGCGTTGACGGAGCATCTCAATAATCTCCTTGCGGCCCGAAGTGAACCCCCCGCTCGCCCCGCCAAGGGCCTTACCAAACGTACCCGTTATGATATCCACGCGCCCCATGACTCCGCGGAACTCAGGCGTCCCACGCCCTGTCTTTCCGATGACCCCGGTGGCATGACAATCGTCTATCATGACCAGGGCACCATACTTATCAGCGAGCTCGCATATGTTATCTAACTGCGCGACATAACCATCCATTGAGAAAACGCCGTCCGTCGCAATCAGGTTGAATCGTGAAGACTTAGCTGATATGAGCTTGTCCTCCAGGTCCTTCATATCGTTGTTGTTGAAACGCAGTCGATGAGCTTTACATAACCTAACGCCGTCAATAATACTGGCATGGTTCAATTGGTCGCTGATAATCGTATCTTCCGGTCCGAGCAGTGTCTCAAACAGACCGCCGTTGGCATCGAAACATGAGCCATAGATTATTGTATCCTCAGTTCCGAGGAATTCAGTGACGGCAGCTTCGAGGTCTTTGTGAATCTGCTGGGTGCCGCAAATGAACCTGACGGAGGCAAGCCCGAACCCCCATTTGTCATAGCTTTCGCGCGCTGCACGAATCACCTCCGGGTGATTCGCCAGCCCCAGATAATTATTGGCGCACATATTAAGCACCGGCCGTCCCGTCGAAGTCTTAATCCAATTACTCTGCGGGCCGGTGATAACGCGCTCAGGCTTTTCCAAACCTGTCTGCCGGATATCGGCCAGTTGTTCAGACAGATATGTTTTCATACTCTGGTACATACCCACGTACTCCTGACAGAAGCAAGGCATTCTACGAATCATTCCAACTCAGTACCACTTTCCCTGAGTTACCAGACCGCATGACCTCGAAGCCCTTCTCGAATTCTGAGAAATGGAATCGATGCGTAATCAGCGGAGAAATATCCAGCCCTCCCTGTATCAGCATTGTTGCCTTGTACCAGGTTTCGTACATCTTTCGACCATAGATACCCTTGATGGTCAGTCCATTGAAAACGACGAAATCCCAGTCAATATCAGTACGAGGCATGATGCCAAGCATCGCTATCTTGCCCCCGTGCGCCATATTAGCAATCATCTCTCGCAGTGCATCCGGACTACCGGACATTTCCATCCCCACGTCGAAACCCTCTTTCATGCCAAGCTGTTCCTGTGCGGCCTTTATGCGCCCGGTTCGGACATCAAGGGTCAGTGTAGCCCCCATTTTCTTTGCAAGCTGCAGGCGGTAAGGATTGATATCAGTCACCACGACATGACGGGCCCCGACCTGCTTGGCGATTCTTGCAGCCATGCAGCCAATCGGACCTGCTCCGGTAATCAATACATCTTCACCCACCAGGTCAAAGCTAAGGGCTGTATGGGCGGCATTGCCCAATGGGTCAAAACAGCTAAGAACGTCCGTCGGTATGGAGGAGTCACAGTACCAAATGTTTGTTACGGGTACAGCGATGTATTCAGCAAACGCACCATCGCGATTGACCCCAATCCCCTTTGGGGAATTGCACAGGTGCCGACGGCCTGCAAGACAATTCCGGCATCTCCCACAGACCACATGGCCCTCGGCACTTACTAAATCGCCGACCTGAAAGTCATGAACATTGCTTCCGACTTTAGCTATTCGCCCAACGAACTCGTGCCCAACCACCGTAGGTACGTTAATTGTCTTTTGGGCCCAGGCATCCCAGTTGTAGATGTGGACGTCAGTCCCACAAATTGAGGTTTTCAAAACTCTTATCAGCACGTCATTGATACCGATTTGTGGAACCGGGACGTCCTCAAGCCATAAACCAGCCTCTGGTCTGCTTTTTATAAGTGCCTTCACTTCCAAATCTCCCTTCATTGCAGGAACAGGACCTAAACCTCACAGGCCCTGTCCCGTGAAACGGATGACAAAAAGCGAACATCTTTTTCTCCTCCGGTTCTACGCTATGATACCGGCCAAATCGCTGTAGGGCAAAACCTTCCTCTGTTTCTCGATGCTCGATTCTCGATGCTCGATTCTCGACGAGTATCAAGTATCCAGTATCGAGTATTAGGATTTTCGATTTGCGATTTGAGGTGGCAATCGAAAATCGAAAATCGTCAATTGCAAATTATACATCCCCGTCAAAATTCCTTCGAGAGCCCCGGCTGCGGGGCCGGATAGATGCCGTCGGGACCCTCGTGGAGTGGTGCGGGTGTGTCAAAGGTCATATTGTCAATGTCTTTGACGAACTGGAAGTCAGACTTCAACGCCTGGTCCCAGGTAATGTACTGGCCGGTGTGGGTCGCCATTCGTCCCATTAACGCAGCTATGTCTGCCTCGCCGGCCCGCCGGGCCTCGTTGTGCGGCTTATTCTGTCGGATAGCATCCAGAAGCGCCTGCCATTCGGCCTGGTACGGGTTGCAGTCGGGCTGGCCATACTCCCAAACCAATTCCGTCGCGACCATGTTGTGGCTCTTGTATATCTTCGGTTTGGGCTCGCCCAGGGTCGTCATAATCACAGCCGACCCCTTGGAGCCGTGGGCGTAGTCGGAATAGGTCTCCCAGCAGCCATTAATATGCCGCGAAAAGGCGAACAGCTTCGTGCCGTCCGCAAAGGTGTATTCCACCGTGTAATGGTCAAACTGGTTGCCCGCCTGCTCGTAGCAGCGGCCGCCCATCCCCTGGGCCGAGACCGGCCAGGCCCCCTTGGTCCAGCAGGCCACGTCGATGTTGTGGCAGTGCCAGTCGATAAAGAACCCGGATGACACCCAGGTGAAGCTGTTTGGATTCTGGAGTTGAAATGCCAGCTCACTGACGTTCTCCGGCCGGCGCGGGCAGTGGACCGGTCCGTGCACCCGGTATATCCGCAGGGTGTGCACCTGGCCGATGGCCCCATCGTGAATTCGCTGGATTACTTCCTGCCTCGCCCTGGAGTGGCGCCACATAAAGCCGACGCCGACCTTCAGATTCTTTTGTTCGGAGACCTCAGCGGCTTTGAGCAGACGACGCACCGCAGGCGAGTCCGCCGCGAACGATTTCTCCATAAAGACGTTCACGCCCTTCTGGACCGCATACTCGAAATGGAGCGGACGAAAGGCCGCGTGAGTAGTCAACAGCACGACATCACCGGGTCCCAGGCAGTCTATCGCTTTTTTGTAGGCATCGAACCCGATGAACTGCCGCTCCGGCGGCACATCGACCTTGTCTTTGAAGCCCTCCGTAAGCTGCTTCAGGCTGCCCTGGAGCCGGTTCTCAAACAGGTCGGCCACAGCGTAGAGCTTCACCGGGCCGCCGGTGGTCGCAAAGGCATCGGCGACTGCGCCGGTGCCGCGGCCTCCGCAGCCTACCAAAGCCAGTTTGATTGTTGAATTCTCCGCTGCATAGATGCGCGGAACGACCCCGGCCGCGAGAGCCGATGCTGCGGCGAGCCGACCGGTGTCCTTCAAGAACTCACGACGCGATGTGCTTTTTCTCCTGGTTTCACTCATAATCGGTCTTCTCCTGCTGACTCGTGTCTATTTCGAATGTTACATTTCTTGCGGGAATAACCTTATGCCCTTGACCCAAATGTCGTTCGGGCTACATTGTTACCCCATTATCTTCATAACCGCGAACTTTACAATCGCTTTTCCACATCATAGTGCTGGATAAGGTCGGATGATTTGGGGCAGGGAGGCGAGGGCCGGCCGTGGAATCATCTTGCGTGGCAAACAGAGAGCCGATAGGATGTTCGGAAAGACAGTAGCGAAAAAGACAAGTGGAAGGTCGCCAGAGAGGACGCGATAAAATCGGGTCATAGGCCGTGTAAGATATGTAAGCCTTAATTCCCGAACCGGCGGAGTTTGCAAGGGATTTTTGCCTTACGTTTAGTGATACTCGATTGTTTTTAATCCAAAAAGGCAATAATTTGCCCCGTTTTTCCTTGATTTTCGGCTGTTATAGCCTTTTTCTTTGCCTGTATTTTCTTTTCCCCAGACCCAATACGACTACTTTTATCCTTACTGCCCCCACAGTTCTTCCAATTTTATTGGCTACTTCCCGTGCTGTTTTACTTGGATAAAGCTTCCTTAACAGGTTCAATTCTTTTTTCGACCAAGCACGACATTTGGAAAGCCCTAATAGGAGCGCTTTGCCATATACCGCTGGAACAGACCGCCCAATTCTTTTCGCTATATCCGTCACAGTATTTGTTGGATACAATTTCTTGAGCAGTGATTCTTCCTGTATTGACCAGGTGGGGTGAAATATGCCTTTTCTCAGACCGATGCTCGAAGCCTTTTTACATACTGCAGTCAAAGGCCGCCCAAGTATATCTGCTATGCTTTGTACCGTCTGATTTTGGTGTAGATAGAGTAGTTTGATTTCATCGGCTGACCACAGACGCCATTCTCTTGTTTTGAGTCCCATGTCGTATGCTTTCTGCCTTACTGCCGCAAATGTCCTCCCTGTTTGGTCAGCTATTTGCCTTGTCTTTCCTTTAGGGAAAAGTTTCTTGAGTAACTTAACCTCATCTTCTGACCAAAGAATCCAAGTGTTTTTATTGCTCTTTGCCATTTCTTCCTTGTCCTATTTATTTTATTGGCCAGCCGCCGCTCGACACGTTTAATTTCTGGCTTTTTCATAACATTAGCATATCCTATAAGGTCATAGAAGTCAAGATTTTAGACCGATTTTCTTTGATTTGCAACGAAGCTGAACCTATAATGGCTGTATTAGCTCTTTCGACAATTTCGTAAAGTCAACAAGTGAATAGTGTATAAGTGCTGAACTTTTAGCGTTTCGTCTAAAGCCTGCAAGTTTTCAAAACGAAAGAACGCACAAAAGTCGGTGCTCCTTTGCCTGCGGGCAACAGGGGCATCGCTTGCGTGTTTCGGGTAGGCTCTGGTGGGCCTTGAAGGAGAGCAGTATGTCCGAGAGAAG
>Ga0315291_10000438_pt1 | contig 54746 bp, 55 predicted proteins | sample YL17G12_20_MG_FD_203070 | JGI IMG/M metagenome (GOLD analysis project Ga0315291, IMG submission 203070) | Sediment microbial communities from Yellowstone Lake, YNP, Wyoming, USA - YL17G12_20 | ecosystem: Environmental > Aquatic > Freshwater > Lake > Sediment | place: USA: Wyoming | collected... | reverse complement strand
TCGGTGCTTTCGGAGCTTTTTCAGCAGTTTTTTGTTTGAGAATCGGAGCCGAGCCGATCCGTTTACGCGCCTTAGTTTTCTTGAGAGCTTTCTCCGAGGTTTTCTTTTTCGTTTTCGCTTTGGTTTTGGTTTTCGCTTTGGTTTTCGATTTGGTTTTTGCTCCCTCTGCTGCTGCTGCTGCTGCTGCTGCTTTAAGTGCTTTACGTGCTCTTTTCTTGGCTTCCTTTACCGTCAAGAATTTAGCTGCAAGACGTGCCGCACGAATTAGAGATTTAGATGCCTTATCTCCCATCTTCTTGCGCAGCGCAACCACGTCCGGTTTCTTAACTTGCCCCTTACGGTAACAAAGGATAGGACCGGGTGACGCAAAACCCCACTGCTTAATGAGGTAAGCATCTTCCCGCTCGTACTGTAAAATGTCCATAAGGACAGGGATGCAGTTTTTGCCATAAGCAACCTTGTGGGCATGGGGACTACTCTTCTTAATTGTCTTCTTCGCCATGGTATTCTCCTTAATGAAGTGGCAGGTAATTTTTTACACAAACACTCATCGGCATCTCCAGATGAAAACTTTAGCCAGCATCTAGTAAAGTACTAGAATTAAACAGCTATAAATTTTCATGGATCTCTGACTGGGTAAGTCCTAAATTTTAACTAGTTGAATTTATTACCTTTTGGGTAATAACAGCACCAGATAGCTGGTTAAGTACCATTAACCCTGTTTTAAGTCAAGGTTTTTTAGTCTATGAGAAGCTATATTAAAGTATGCTGTATCCATTTCGATACCTATAAAGCTTCGATTAGTATTAAGGCAGGCAACACCAGTGCTCCCGCTTCCCATAGTATTATCTAAAACACTATCTCCTATTTCGGAATATGTTTTGATTAAATACTCAAGAAGCGGAACGGGTTTTTGTGTGGGATGCAAACCTGTTTCTCTGGAGAAGTCTAATACTGTAGTCGGGTAACGAGTTCCGCCGTTAAGCGTATCGGTCCTTTGCTTGATAGTCCCGTAGCAATCCCCGGTATCATCTTTGCCGCTGCGTTTATTTTTATAAGGTTTGCCAATTTGCATTTGTGGAAAGTACCTAGGGGTGCTTGAAGCGAATACATGAATTTCTTCATGGATAGCTAAATGCTGCCTTTTAGCATTGAGGAAATTACTAGCTACATTTTTCTTCCATATGAGTGTCTGTTTCCAATGCTCTACTTGACTACCGACCAAAATGGATCCGAAAGGTTGTGCAGCAAACAGCACAACGGCTCCATGCTTTTTTAAAATGCGCCAGTACTGCGACCATAAAGGTTCAAGAGGTATGACGGCATCCCATCGGCATTGGGTTGTACCGTAGGGCAAATCAGTTAGGATCATATCTATTGAATGATCTGGAAGCTCTTGCATCCTTAGAAGGCAATCACCATGAAGGAGAGTATATTTATCGTTTACAGTGTCCACATATCATAATCTTTCTCCAGAGCAAAAAAATCCTTGCGCAACCTTTCAGATCCCTCTAGGTTGTTTCTAGATCCAAACCTTAGGAGTAATCAGTTATGACGACAGAGCAGACGGTTGTTGAATTGCGTCCTGGTCAAAAAATCGAGTTTGTCACTGAGGCGGTCCAAACCACACCTTTTGGACAAAAAGTTCAAGAAGTAAGGATCCCCCTTACCTATGAGGAAATCCTAGAGAGGTTTAAAACCTCCTCTGCGCCAGGCGTGCGCAAACAGCGGCTACAAAACGTACCTAGTCAGGTGCGTGAATTTAACCGCTACGCAGCCATTTCAACCCGAGTGTTTGAAACAGGCAAATGGACAACAGGAGCCGTGGCAGATCCAAAGCAGGTGGCTAAAGACCTCGTTTCGCAAATGCAAAATTTGCCAGAAACGTTGCTCCCACTCGTCTCGACGAAAGCACGCGCACACCTGCAAACGATCCTAGGTGGTGAAGCAATTACTGATGAGCAAAAAACTGCCATCACCAATTTCCTCACCACGCTACCTGCCTAACTAAAAGGGGGAGGTTAACCTCCCCCTTAGCCAAAAAAATAGCTAGACCCACTTGTGAGCCCTAGCTATTAGGAGTCTACCCTTCCGTAAACATAATGATCCCGTTACGCCTCTGCACCCACAAAAATTGATTCTGTAGCGGTACATAAGTAAGGGGTAGTGGCACCTTACTCACCTGCACGTTCTGCGGCGTAGCCGGTACACTGTTCCATGTATGTGTCAAAAGTAGACCTGTGCCTTCGGTCAAGTCGGTAAGACCGGGTAAGGCTGTTGTTTGATTGGCTAAGGTATTGCGGTTGATATTTGCGCCAGTCGCCACGGCTACGGCTAAACCTTCCCAAAGAAAATTAGTCCCATCCCACTGTGTATTTCCTCCTACAAGGACACTTGGCGGATTTATCGCTACGACAGATCTGCCGATGGGCTCAGGGTACCTACCACCTACGGGTAGTTCAGAATTATCCCAAAGGAAGATGGACGTGCCTACGCGCCTAGCGAAGACGAAATACTTAGCTATGTAATTTGCTGCAATGTTAGGATAGTTATCCGGCAGTGGAAGCGCTCCTGCGGCGGCTTGCGTGGCGGCAATAATCGCCGTATCTGCACCGGCTAAACTACCGGCTCCTTCACCTAAATTAAGGGTGAAGTATATGATGTCCTGATCGGCTAAATTCCAAGAAAGGTTAGCAGCAAAGATACGACCTGCCACGTTCGGGAACGCCATGTAAAAAGTCCCTGAAAGTGTCAACGCATAGGTAGAACCCGTACCCGGCTCCACAGAAATATAAGATGTATCGGATAGGTAAGTGCCGACATTCGTATTCTGATAGAGGGTACGGATTAACTGATCCGTATGGTTGATACGGGTTACAAGGTTTTCCCCATTGACCCCTGAGAAATTATTTGCATAGTTTGGCTGCGAGGCATTGTAGTCAGGAGATCCGATGTAATCAAGAAGGCTTTTTGACGATCCATCAACAAAGTATTGACCTACCTGAGTCCCTGTTGCAGGAAACCTAGTACCCCTTCCACCTCTCCACCATAAACCGTTATTTAAAGCAAAAGCTAACACCCACACTTGCTGATTGGCGGTATTATTAGGCACCGTTCCTATACTTGCTAACTGGGGAGTTAAGGTAATAGGAGACGTGTTAAGGTTCCTGTCTAGGACATAATAGACCACGGAATTGTTAGGCACCGTAATATTCAATGTGGGAATTACCCAGTGAGATGCTCTATGCGACGATTGCAAGAAGAGCGGTCCCGTAGAAGTTAAAAGATTGGTGGTTTGGTTCCATGAAATCGTTGTCGGTTCCGACTGCGCAACTAGATGGAAATTCCTCTCCTCATAACGCCACTGCACTAGTAAGTCCAAGGCAGATGCCCTTGCAGTTAAATCCTCACCGGGAGGACCTGCATAATTGTTTGAGTAGATAGGATTTGTGGCTAGAAGAGACGGACTCCCTATGTAAGTGAGGATATCTAAAAAATCATCACTTTCGTTATTAACCGTATCCGGAGTGTTAGCCCTCAGCAAAGTAGTAGGACTTGTCGTTACCGTTAGACCAGAATTAAAATGATTAGATACCGCTTTCACATTTGTACTGTTTAAGACATTCAATTGACCATTTTTGAATATAGAAGCGGTAAGTGTTACATTTATGCATGATTGCAAATCCAAAGCATACACTGTAGGGGCGTCAAATAAACAACCGTGAAAGAAAGAGTTAGAACAACTAGTAATAATACTACTTGCCACCTGAGATACACAGGTGAACATCTTTAAATCAGTAACCCCTACAGCATTTATTAATGTTCCAGAAGTACTTGCATGAGAAAGAATCATATACTCTAAAGACACAGCATTCGCTGTAATGCCTAGTGCGGATCCTGAAGTATTTTGTTGAGAGATAGTTATAAACGATAGGTAGGAACTGCTACCCATGGTGAATAGTGGGGAGGCAATATTTCCTGTGATGATGGTCGAACTTGTAGTGACGCCTACAACTTTAACACCTGCGGGAATTGCGACGGAGGCACTGAAAGTGTAAGTGGCAGGTAAAACTTGAAACCAAAATGCGCCGCTAGCAAAAGCTGTGGTGAAAATGGCGTCCGTATTACCTTGAAAATCTGCACTGCTGCCGGTAGGACCTATAGTTTTCCATGGAATTTTGTCTGAAATTTGTGCAGCTAAATCCGAAAAAGTAACAAAAGGATTTAAAGCCCCCGGCGACTGTGCGGCATCAAACGCTTGCTTCTCTGCTAGCGTAGGACTTGAAGAGGCTATTTGAGCAAGAATAGAATCATAGGTGGCATTAGCCGAGACGCCAGTACCTATATGAGCATGAGCATTCGTAGCTTTGATCTTGGTATCAAAAATCTCAACTACGTCGGGTGTTCTTACTTTTTCATTCGCCATCTAGATCCTCAACTTCTTCTACAGAGGCGGTGCAAAATTTATTGACTATTGGGAGGAGTATCTTAGTTCGCCAATCCATGAGTAACTCATCCTCCTCATAACAACACCAAAGATAATATGCTAACTCCTTTAAATCTTCAGGAGGAAGCGAAGTTATATCTAATTTTAAATAGTCTTCTGGTGAAAGACTGTATAGAGAATCCAATTTACACACTCCTAAATGTTGTTTCGACGTTTATTAAATCTGCCGAAAAGGGGAGTGTATCTAATACATCTAAAGGCAACCGAGTAACATCGACGGAAAAGCTTGTAGGAGTGGCTATCCCACCGTAAGAAGAAAATGTGGCGGTAACACTATTCTCTAAGGACGGCGAGATATATGTCCTTGCGGAAGTAACTGTTTGGACTACCGGGGTTCCTAGCTGCTTAGCTACTTGATCAAAAAATACGACCGTAATTTGCCACCTAACATTGCCAAAGCTTGCAATAGATGTCCACGACAGCTTAACCGTGTAGTTAAATGTCTCATCCACTGTGTAGGTGAAGGGTACAGCCATCGTCGAGGCAGAAGCATTTGCTGTCTTAATATAAGATAAAGCACCAAAGCCGTTCACTGCTACACGAGAGCAGCCAGGAGTATAAGGATCTAAATATCTACCAAGGTCTAATGTATTTAAAACAAGTGCATCTCCTGATGCTGGGTAGTTACCCTGCCATACACTGTTCACTAGAAAGTGCTTGTCCGGAGATCCTGCTAAAAAGAAATTACCCCTTGTGATAAAATCCTGCCCCTGAAGATTGATGGACCCTGCAAGGAATTTGTTATCCGTAATTTTACAAGCAACGCAGGTAGCATCTGTACCTAAAGCTTGACCACTTACCTGAAATAAATTCTTCGTAACCACTGCGGTAGATCCCGTAATGGAAATACCAACACCCGTAAAGATACACTCATCTATCATAGAGTAGGTAGAAGCTGTCATACTGATGCTTTGTGCATAAAAGGAACAACCATACACTCTAGCGTTGGTACAGTTATTTATAAGAATAGATGGCTGTGCATTTGGTGCGTTAAAAACAATATTGGATATTGCCGTATCATCACTTAAAGAGAATGCACTACTAGAACTATTTATAAATACTCCTGACGTACAACTAATACTCTTACCCGCAGGTAGGGTCACGGTACTAGCAAAAGTATACGTACCAGGCAATATTTCGATCTCAGTGATAAGAGGATCCGCTAAAGCGGTTATAAAAATCGCCTCCGTGTTTCCCCTATAATCCGCCGCACTCCCAAGGGGACCTACCGATTTCTTTTGTCCCGTAAGTGGCTGTCCTCGGTAAAAGGTGTCAGCTAAAGGACGAGATAGAAACCTTGTAGATGTACCTGCGTCTACCACCGTGCCGGTACTTGTAAAAGTATTGTCGCAAAGTGATGTGTAGGAAGCTCCTACTAGGATATTCAAAAAGGTTAAGTCAAACGTACAAGCGACCACCTTGGTACCTAAAGAATTGACATTTATTGAGGTAGCAGAGAAGTAGCAATTATCTATAAGAGAGAAATTACCAGTTACATCTAGACTTGTGGTTAAGTTAGAGAAACTGCAACGGCTTATTTTGGCGTAATTACCGACCACTGTTATGGCAGTATTATTGGATGTGCCAATAAATTGGCAATCTTCTACAGTGCAATAGTCTCTAGACAGTAAAATACTATTCGTGTTTGCCGTTAGGTTGAAAACGAATCCTTTTATTTTTACCGGACCGATACCAGGAGGTATTACCTGTAAAGTATCGGTTAAGGAATTGCAAGTGATTGTGGCGCTGTAAGCTGGAATGCACTCTATAAGTAAGCCATCTTCCTGCAAGCTCCACGTTACGTTTCCATTTAGGGAATATGCTCCCGGCAGGACTTCTAGGGCTTTAACTTGCCAATTATTACCCCCTACAGCGAAGTTTCCACTCCCGGCGTTTGTGGTTGCGACTAAAGGTCCTGCAAGTATTGTAGACACATTGAAGTTTGTTGGAGTCACATTGGCGACAAAATAGTACGAGGATATAAGAAGACCTGAGGGTAGCGTCCCATCGGTACTGAAATATACGATGTCACCATTTTGAAAATTGTTCGTTGCACTGATTAAAGCAGGACTTCCTACACTGATTGTACAAGAAAACTTTGTGACGCCCTTTATGGCGGTTTGAAACGTCGTAAGGGAGTTTCCAGGGTAGGAGCATGGCGGTGAAGTGATGCCTATTGTAGCATATGGGTTAGCTACCGTATTGATGCGCGGATCATAGTCGGTAACATAGGGATTAATAGCCGAGGGTGTACCTACAGTTCCCTGTAGTGCATCAAACATATCGGGGGACGGAATTAACGAGCGTTCCGTAGTAGTGATTATCTTACCTGATCCTGCCGAAGTGATCTGATTTAGAAGTGGCAAGTCCGAGATGAAATGACTATCCGGCAGTACAGGCTCACCAGTGATACCTGTAGGCGTAAGATTTGTTCCTTGCGAAGTGATATCTACAGGCACCCCGGCAGGAACTAAAGATACTTGAAAAGATGTTGGAGTGACATTTACAATATAGTAGGTTGTACCTACAGTTAATCCACCTGGCAAAGTTCCCATTGAATTAAAATTAATCGGCGTACCGTTAGGAAATATAATACTTAGGTAGATAACATCTGAGATCGTATCTACGTTAGAGGGATCAAAATAATATCCATGAATATGATTATTATGATTCAAAGTCTGAAGCGTAGCTAACGGTATATGCTGATTAAGGGGATCCGCATTCAATGTGGGAGTAAGGAGCATGGTATGATCCAAAACTCCTGTATGGATATACAATGTCCATGAGACACCATCCCACCTATAAAGTGCATTTTCATTCAGTACCGGACGCAAATCCCCAACCACAGGAGATATAGATAAGGTGACCCCTACTGCTGTCGCCGTGGCAGGTAAATTTAGTGTGGCACTGTTGCCTAATACACTGACGATATAAGCATCCAGAGGTATTCCCGCACCACTTATCGGTTGAAAAGGAATAACCGACGACATGCTCGAAATGTTAAGAATGGTGGTCGATCCTAGGACCGTATCGCCGGTAGGCGTTACAGGTAGCGGGAGATTAGAAATTGCGGGTACAGCGTCCCTAATCTGACCGAAATCATCCATTTTATAATAAACTGGTACGTCTAAAGCAAGGACCACAGGATTCAATGAAGACGGTAGAGATAACGTAGCGTCTAGTGCTTGCTTTTCTCCCACGGTGAGAGCTAAATTAGCAATTTTCGCTAAGACAATATCTAAGGTGACACCGGCTACGGTAGAGAAAATAGGATGGGCAGAGGTCGCATAAACTTTTACATCTTGGATCTCTACAATATCGGAGGTTCTGATCTTCTCATTGTTAGCCATTAAGTTCTCGGGATTAATACTTTAGCATCTAATACATGCGCAATGTCGGTTAATGTATCTAATGGATCTCCGCCTAGTCTGGTCACTGTAAACGAAACATGTGTTGGATTAGGTAACATATAAGAAGTGAACGAGATGCTTACCACGTCTTCTTGTGTAGGGCTTACGCCTGTTCTAGGTGAAATATGCTGCACCGTAATTGGAGCGCCTAAAATGCCGGTAAAAGCATCTCTAAATGCAGCGGTTACTTGCCACTTAACTGTACCTGTTGTAGCCACCGAGGTCCAATAAATCTCTACGGTAAAAGGCTCTGTAACTGCGACTTCACCACCTAAGCCTGTTCCTATTTGAATCGTCTGAGTGATTGCCGAAGAATTTACAGCATCACTAAAAGCCACACTGCCAGCAGATGCAATACTGCCTATCACAACAGGACCGGAAAGTGGCTGTAAATACCCCTGGAGATCTATTTCTATATTATCTATACCATCCAAATTATTCGCTTGTGGCGCAGGATAATTAGCCTGCCATACACTGTTTGTCGTATTTAATTTAGAAGGCAACACCCCTAGGAAATGATTACCCTCTATAATAAGAGCATTAGTCCCAAAAGCTATAGTCCCAAAGACAGGAGCAGGGGACGAGATAAAAAAGTTGTCCCTAATCTGATCATAGGTACCAGAATTTAAAAGAAAGTTATTCACGCTGCAATTAAAATAGTTGTTTAAAACTTTACCGCGTAAGGATCCAGTAATCTCTAGACCGCGAAGCCCGTTAAAAGTACATCCACTTACGACATAATCAGTACCCACCGTTAGCAACGGATAACTTGCTCCTGTGTAGTTGAAAATGCAGTTTTTAACGGCGGCTCCCAAATTACCTATAGATACTGAAGCTCCTCCCGTAAATGACAGACCTTCTAAAGAAGAATTACTATTTAGATGAAAACATAACACAGAGGAAGTTATAATAGATGACGAGGTGCCTTTTATCTTGCATCCTGTATTTATTACTATCGTAGAAGAAAACGTATACGTCCCAGGCAATACTTCTAAAGTAGTGATGGTTAAGTCATCAAGAGCAGCTAAAAATCCACTTTCATCATTGCCACGATAATCGGCATAAGAACCTTCCGGTCCTACTGTTTTAGTTACGCCTATATATGGCTGATTATACTCTTCAGGCATATTGTCTATAATACGGCTACTGTATCCTACAGAAGATATATAGGTAGGAGAGTACACTTGAACACTAACCCCTGCGGTTAAAGCAATGATCAAAGAGCTAACAGGGGTACGTGAGATATTGAAAGAAGTGCTTGTAGCATTTCTAACATAGTACCTACGACCTACTAGCATACCTTGGGGTACGGCTCCGGTGAAAGTTACAATGTCCCCATTGACAAAAGGATTGACCGCTAGGGAAATAGTTGCCGGAGAAGCCGCAGGGACACTGCAATTTAACGGCTGGTAGTTAAAGTAATTATTTGAAACTTGCGCAAAATTAGCTTCTAACTGGAGTTGTCCGCTATTAAATATATTATGATCGATTAGCGCATTATCCCCGCCTAATTTAGTGTGTACAGCGGGGTTATGAATATTGCTTAGGGTAAAGACGCATTCTTCTATACGGCAATCTGCTGCATTGATCTGAATACCTTCTAGAAGTGGTCCAACGAAGGTGCAGCGTCTAAACACTGTATTAGCTGCATTAGCTAGCGCACCTACCTGGGTGTTGATAAGCGGCAGCGAGATAAAGGTACAATCCTCGTAGAGAGTATTAGGACGCTCTGACAAGCAAGCAAAGGTATTGTAGTCGTTAAGTTCAAAAGTAACGCCTCTCACCGTGAGGGGACCGCCCGCACCTAGAGCTTTGACACCGGCAACATATACTTGGAGAGTAACTGTGCCGGGAACAAAAGCTTCAATTAGAAGAGGAGCAGGGTTTAACCATGTTAAAATGGAGCCCCCAAGGTTGAACACTCCGGGCAGCATTTCTATAGCTTTAACGGCGGTAGCACTTCCTGTGTCGATGGCTACAAGAGCATTTTCAAGAGGAACTGCATCAACACCTGTAAAGGTAGCTAAACTACCAGGAGGACCAACTGTAACATAAGGATTTCTCGTGGTGTTTAACCGCGCATCCTGATTTGTCACATAGCGATTTGAGTTAGAAGGAATTCCTGAAGTCCCAGCTAATGCATTAAATTCATCCTGACTCGGTATCCTAGATCTCTCGCTTGTCGTAATTATCTGCCCCGAACCCACATCCGTAATAGCGTCTAAAACGGCTTCATTAGAGTGGAAGTGAGTTTGTGTAAGAAGCGTAACTATATTAGCTAACGTCACATGCTGATAAGCAGGATCTGCATTTAAGTTGAGAAGCTGCGTGTGATCAAACGTCCCACTATGTATAAATACCGTCCAAGCACTGCCATTCCATCTATAGATGATATTGTCCGCAACGACCGGACGTAAATCACCTAACGTATTTCCTACTAAAGGTAGATTACTGAAATTTTGTACAGAATCCTTAACCTCACCTAAATCCGCTTGAGGAACATAAGTGGTTAAATCATCTTTAAGTACTACTGGATTAGAAGCCGAAGGCGCAGAAAGCGTATTGTCAAGAGCTAGCTTCTCATCCGCATTAGGAGTTAAAGACTCAATTTTGGTGAGGACAGAATTGTAGTTTTCAGTAACCGAAACCTGAAGGGATGGGTGAGCACTAGAGGTGAAGATTTTTACATCTTGCACCTCTACAATATCCGGGCTCCTAATACTTTGATTTGAAATTACCAATTATCCTCTAGTAAAAAACGCCACTTGAATATTTACACCAATACCCGGAGCCTCCACGAAAGTAACAAATCCATTGGGATTTCCTAGATGATCTGTGTTCACAGTATAATCTATACCCTTACCTCTCTGGACAAACCCGTCTAGTGCTAGGATTACTGAATCTTTAGACCTAGGCAACTCTGAGGTTAAAAGTGTCGGGAAAAACCATAAAATTTTAGCACCATCCCCCACCCCTACAACAAGCTGTAACCATTTGTCAGTGCCTATATTTCCCTGATTAAAATGTGCCCACAGATTATCCCCAACCGTAGGTGGTGTCACGTAGGTTATAGACGTATTTCCTGGATCGACATTGTAATCGACACCTTGCAAGCTCAGGAGTCCTTTTTTAAATACCAGTAACGTCGGAGTATCTACCCATGGACTATTTGGTACATTGAAGTTTGTATTTACCCCGTCCACTAGTCCGGTCAACTGAACCACATATTCTTCTGCACAGCTATCGGATGCGATGATATACCACACCCAAATTATTTGGTTAGGCTGTGGAGCGAACGACAGTGTAATGACGCCGTGACCTGCTAATTCACTATAGGTGTATAGTGTCGTGGGTTGGAAGATCCCATCGATCCATAGAAGCATAGAATTTTGTCCGTTGCAGGATTTAAGCAGCATATTAAATACGGTATTGCTGCCGTCAATATTTCCGCTTGGAGCTTCCTGATACGGCTGTCCTTGCACCGTTATCACGAGGGTTGCCGTCTCTGTGTAATCAATTTCCGTATAGGTAAGGAAAGAACCCAAGCCTTGCGTAAAAACTCCTTTAGGATAAGAGCACGGTTGATTAGCTACCATCGAGTCTAGAGGATGTAAGTCCAAAGGAAACACCTGAGACACAATGTAAGGAGCCTGCACACTTTCCGCAGGAGCATCAAACACCACAGAATTTCCACTGTACCCATTATACTTTGTGGTACTAATTCCATCTAAAGCCACTACCGGAGCGTCGGCATAATAAAAAGGCTTAGGTGTCAAAAACGGCAATACATCCGCGTCAGATCCTCCCGATATTCCGTTTACAGAAGACATACTACTGCCACTAAATACTAAAGAAGACTCTCCACCACTACCCGGAGAAATGGATGTTAGTGCGACAACTCCCGTACTAGGGTTTGCCGTGTATAGTTTATTCACAATAAGATTGGAATTTATCGCCGCCGCAAGAGCTTTTGAATCATTTAATTGAGAAACGTCCGAGGGGAACCTACCACCGTACCCCTGCACAACTTCTGTTATCGTAGGGACTACCTGGGTGGATCCATTAGCTAAGGTGTTGCGCGTTACCGTGTGTACACCCGTTCCTTGATCTACTAGAGGTACCACGATATTATTTGGCGGAGCCGTCATTAATTCTATGGTGTTAACATCTATGTACACCACATAATAGGTCGCTCCTACAGTTAAACCTGCCGGTAAAGCACCTGTTGTGAAAAATCCTACCGTATCCCCATGTGCAAATCCATGCAGCGGAATAGTAATCGCATTCCCAACCACACTAGCAGGTAAGAATGTCTGCGGTTGATCGTAGATAGCTAGCAAAGATTGCGTCTGACTTCCATTGATGTCTGCAAATTCTATACTAAATCCACCCACAATACTTGTCACCGCCACCGTCACTAGTGTCGGAAGCGTATTCAATATAGTGGCTAATGCCGAACTGCTCGCATTATAAGGAATGTCCGGCGTCACACCACCGTGGAAAGTTAAATTCCACTTCCCTGAAGTAGGTGTCTGAGGAAATAAGATCGTCTGGATTTCGTTTAGGGTAGCAAATGAGTCGCCAACAATATCAGTAGTCGTAATAGGCGGAGTGGACGCCGCAATAGTGTGTACACCAATACCCCCATTTGTTAGAGGTATAGCAGCACCATTAAACGTCAAAGATAACTGGAACGTATTGGTAGTAACATTCACTGCATAATAATTAAAATTAGGAATCAGCCCACTAGGTAGAACACCCGTTGTAGTTAGATACACACTGGTATTATCAATTAATCCATTATTAAGTATTTGTATTTTGTTATTGATGGTATCAACATCTATTGGGTAGAATGGTTGCGATAAGGATGGACCTACTAGTAGTGTTTGATTAGACGCTGTACCTGTAAGGTGGATAGCTCTTATGCTAGTTAAACCGTTTCCTTGATATGCGGCGTAATACGTACTTCCTAAATTATTATTAATTGCTGTCACTAGAGCGTTTGCATCTGCATCCATGCTGACACCTACAGGAAATTCGGTAGGCAGTGCTCCTGTAGATAGAAAATGCACTCCAGTACCTTGATCTGCGAGGGGTATAGCACTCCCACTAAATGTCGTGGATAATTGGAAGGTCGAAAGGGTTACATTGATAATGTAATACCGAGTATATGGAAATATACCCCCTGGTAAAGTTCCAGTGGAATAAAGATAGACAATTGTATTATCTAGAACGCTTATCCCATTCAAGGTGAACGTATTACCGCTGACACTGTAGTATGGAATTTCCCCGATCAGTCTCGTCGTCTCGTATAAAGGACTATAAACCCCTGTTAGAGTTACACCGGCTTCCACAAAAGACAAAGTGTTTCCAGGAGTGATGGTTGTAACGTTATGCACAGCGCCTACAGCAGTTTGCGTAGCAGTAAAGATTACCTGCTCAATGCTGACACTATCTCCGGGAAGTATCACGGAGGGGTTTAATATTTTCCCTGTAGCGTAACTAGGTGAGGAAGTATAACCCCAAGTTAACACCCCTTGGTTCCAAACACTTGTAGGGGCTAGGGAGGTGATAGGGTCCACTGTGGGATACACACACCAAATCCATTGCCCGTCTTGAGGGATAAAATTAAATTTTAAGGTAATTCCGTCATCGCCTAATATGTATTGCTTGTCGGCTCCTTGGGTTAGTAAACGTCCATCTAAGGTGACATACACAGCTTCAGGAATAGGACACCTAATCGGTAGTGTAAATTCTTTAGTTACCCCGTCTACATTCTGTATAGGCGCTGTGTGCGCCCATCCGGTCCAAATGGTATCGTATTGAGCATCCACTACCTGCCCTACTTGTGGTGGATACGTGAGTTGTAGAGTGGATCCTGCTGCCACATAATCAATGAGATTGCGCAAAAGTAAACCATCTAGGAAAACTTTAATACTGGTGAGCGCGGCAGGAGTCTGTGACAAGTTGAATAAAGTGTTAACCCCGTCCACTACGCCTAAGTTGCTGTCATATGCCCAACCATGGACGTTATCAGAAATGTCAAATTGCTGCTCAAACCTTCCGGTTAAAGACCAGTCAGTAAAATTCCTAACCCCTAAAAGATCCGTAGTGGGAGAATATAAAGGAGGAGTTTGCCCATCTAATGTATAAGAGGCTTCACAGAAGTTTATAAAATATTCATTGGTGTAAGATAGATCTAACCTAAATAGGTTAGTAAAGCATTGGTTAATAGCCGATCCAGATAATACCGTATTTGCAAACTCTGAATCGAAATTAAAACTATGAAGGTGTACCGTATCTCCAACCTGAACGTAAACTTCACCCTCATTGATTTGCTTTATGGTGTAAAGCTGAGGTAGGTTGTTTAGGTATTGAATAAAAGTAAGCCACCTCTCGACTTCTCTATTAGGAAGCCATACATGCATCTCCGTACCCGCAAAGCTCTCTTCATTGCGGTATAGAAACGTATCCGGTACTCCCCTATTCACCATGGTAAAGAGTACAGGGGTGGAGGCGCTGAATGCTGCAAAAAGTTCCGTTACACCGTTGTCTGTACCCGGTCCCCATAGAAAGTTTTTAACTAGAAGCTTATTAGCTAATGTGTTTAGAACTTCTAAGTCAGTAGGTATGTACACACTTACATCACCAATAAACGTATTGGCTAATACATAGCCTACAGGTGATGCAATGGCATTTTGCATATTCTGGATAGGAATCCAGGTATAGTTTGTTAACTCGGTCGCCTCGGCTAGAAAGATAACCGCATAGTTAGTGACAGCTATACTGAAAAAACTTTGGTTTCCTAATCCATCTTGAATAGAGGCAACATTAGGTCCATAGGCTAACGCAAGAGTTACGACCGCCGTGTTGCTTGTCGGGATAAAACTAACGGTAGGAACAGGAGCCGATCCCCAACTACTCGTTATCGATAGTATGTGGACAACTCCCGGAGTCACGTTTGAAACAAGAAAGGAAATCGGATGATCAGGAGTATGCGAAGGAACAACAATCTCCGCCACTAAATTGTCCCCAGAGCTAGGTGGCAAATACCCCACAAAGCGATTGAAACTATCTAACGCTAACCCAACATTTAATTGTAATCCAAAATTTGACATATTTTAAAAGCTTACTACTATTGACGAAGATGCGACATCAAAAACTGGTGCCTGGTTCTTTAAAGGTACGATATTTTCTATCGTTGAAATAGAAGAATTAGTCCTCCTAAATTCATATAGGTTTACAAATACTATATTAGAGATTGTACTGCTTATGTAATAAGATAGATCATTAGCTGTTAGGACAGACGGTATGGGATTAGTTTCTATCTCATTAATAATCTGCTGCGTCACATTTGCTGTAATGGTGGTTAGATCAATTCCTGAATTGAGAACTTTTACCTGTATACCCACAGTGACAGGTAGGTCTACAAAGGAGCGTACAAGTACATCTGTTTGGAATATAGCATCGTCTCCGGACACGATAACTGCTTGAACTTCATCTAGTAGGAAGTTATAGATGCCTGTCACGTTTACGATATCGTGAGCAGTCAGAGCATTTACTAATTCAATAGTAGGAGTAGCTCTTGTAGAGCCTTGGTATGCTGCGCTTGTATCTGGTACAAATGACCAAAGAGAGACATCTAATACACTATTATTGATTGTGACTTGCGACACGGCGGTGACGGTAGTTGTTTGCAGTGTAATGCTTATTTCTCCACCGGAGGCAAAGTATTCTTCGGTGAAGGGTTGAATAGCCTCCCCTTTGATGCACAAATCAATGGATGGACCTGAGGTTGGTCGTCTAAACTCTTGTCTATCCGTAGGTCTTACGACACTAGTAGCCAAGATACCTGTAGGGACAAGGCGTGTGGCTAAAGTGGCAAGCCCTGTAATCGAGTTTAAGTTAATTCCTTTGAACTGTTGTGTAACCCGAACGGCTAGATCTGTAGAGGTTTCCGCATCGGATCCTCCGGACATGGCTACTAATTGGGAAACCCCGTTAAAGGTAGTCGTACCGCTGCCGCCTGAAATGATTTGTGTGATTCGGTTTGGAGCAAGGTTAAACAACGATCCCGGAAGAACCGCTTGTACGATGACTGTAATCTCGTAACGCCCTGTGGATGGGTTGTAATAGGTGTTGGCATAGTCGCCTAACATGGTGACTGTTTGCATGGATTGAAAGAGGAATTGATAATCCACACTGCCGACTAAATCTCCAACATTGACGACAAAAGTTGTTCCAGCAGGAGGTGGGGATGTGCGGTAAAAAACTACGGGTCCACGAGCATATTCACCACCCGACACCGAGATACCGAAATTCGTAGCGAAGTCTCTTGCCTCTTCCGGGGTAGCAATGGTAGGAAATTGGGGTGAATAAAAGCTAACTAGGTTAGTCGCTAGGGTTTCAGCACTAGAGATCTCCTGCGGTACAGGAGCCATCGTATAATCATAGGTAGGTCCGACGAGTAAGTCTAAACTAGGATTTATAGCGGTAAAACTAGCTTGTAAGCTCTCAGCGATCTCTTGTACAGTTCTTCCCATATTCTCCTAAAATTTAAATAACAGACCAGCAGGGAACGGTGGAGGAAGCACCTGCCTAGTACTGATAGGTTTGTAACTAAGAAAAAGCTGCTGACCCACAGTTGTGGATGGATCTCCCACTTGAGCAGACGTGATGAATACGATTAATTGAGAAGTTGTATCCACTAATACGTCTGCACGATCAAATACCTTAATTGCTTCGGTGTTAGGATCTAAATAAGGATCGTTTTCTTGCTTGGATAAAAGCCTGTTGTTAGCCGTTACTAATTCACTGTATATGTCCGCCCTCACATCCTCTAAAGAGGATGCAGTGGTGTAATACTTTAAATTTAGTTTAGACCCCCAATTTCTGGCTGGGTCAAAATCAGTAGTGTAAAGAGAAAACATCTCTTGATCCACTTTAGTGGGTCCAGATACTACTTCCCCCCTTCCTGTCTCTGGATCTACGAAAAGATCCCCATCCGCTTTTTTTAAAGCTACCGTCAACCTTCCTCCTTAGTAAGCACTCAAAGGTGAATACCAACTGTCAATTTGCTTTTGATCATCCGGAGTAACTCCTTCATTACTTACCACGTTAAGCATTAAAGATGCATACTGTACTCGATGTCGTAATCTATTCTTTAATGTTTGTAACTCCTGCATGGGACGCATTAAGTCCTGAAGTAACTCCCCCGCCTCTACCACATTTTCAAAACCAGTCATATTATAATGACTTCTAAAAGATTCAAATTGCGTTATAAAAGAAGTAAGTTCGTACTGTGAGTTTGTCGCATCCGCAATCTCATTTTTCAAAGCTAAAGCCGCTAAAGAATCTCTGCTCAAATCCTTGATCGCAAAATCGGTACACTGATCTAACCACTGCACCGTATTTGAATTATTAGCACTGCCCTGAAGTATTAAGAAAGCCTCAAAGTCATCTGAAATTTCCGTCATCTTCTGCGTGGCGGCATTGTAATATTTAGGTCTATTACCGCTTGCCTTCCTCTTTACGTCTACTATCTTTAACTGGTTGTCATCTAAAGTTAAGGTCATATAGTTAATCCTACAGTAGAAGCTACAGATTTTTGCGCCAGTACGTCAGCTTGCTTAGTAATAGTATTTGCTAATAATGCCGGAGCACCTACACCAGAAGCAAGTAAACCATTGCCTATAGTGTTTACCGCATTAGCCATCGTCGTACTCTGACACAGAGAAGCAAATTGAGTTAACCCATTAAATGCATTTTTATTCTTAGAAAAACTCGCAGTTAAACCATTAAATGCTTCATACCCTCCCCGTAAAACAAGAGACCTTAAATCAAAAGTAAATAGCAAGGCTTTCAACAAATCCAAAATAGCCTGAGGAAGTACAATATCTTTTAGACTACACCCAATAATATTGAGTAAAGAATTTACCCCACCTAAAAACATTTCCAAAAGCCTTACGGGAACGCAAATTGCCTTATTGATTAAATCCTGTATCGCCCGCAAACCCTTCCTAATAGGCAAACCAAAGGTAGAAAAGAATTTATTTAGATAGGTTAGTAGTAAGCCAAACAGATCTATCTTACCAACAAAATCCAAAGACCAAGAACATTTAATAAGAGACGTATCAAACCCAAGCGCGGCACCTAAATTAAGATTGAGAGTAAGAAGCCTCTCTAAGATACCCAGCACCTGATCTAGTGCGACCTGAGCTTTCGCTATGAGGTTGTCAATAATATTCTGAACCATCATCAAAGACCGCGTAAGCGCCTCACATACGATAATAATTTCCTGAGAGGCATGACCTAATAATTTAGAAATTTCATTGATCATACCGTTGTGAAATACCGGCGAACAAGAATAAGTGGCATGACCACTCACATTGGTTGTCTGGTTTCCTTGGTTAATGATCACGTTTTCCCTATCAGAACCCTTTAAACTCGTAGAATTGTTCTTAGATATATTCTGAGTAAATGCTGGCTGAAATTGTGTAAATTTATTAGCCGCCGTCGTAGTGGTCGGCGCATTAGAAGATTTGGTGGCTTCTTTACTACACGTTGAAAAATTCTGATCCCACTTGATTCGGCGGAAAAGATTTGTCATATAATTCTCCTGCGTAGGTAAACCTTGCGTAGGCTTATTTACAGGAGATAAAAGCGTATCCGCAGCTATGGAAGCAGCATACGCATCCGTTGTTTTCTTTTCCTCAGGACTAGAAACGATCGCCCCATTCACCGTAGCCACCACAGCACCGGGAGTCTGCTTAGGACTAGAAAGAAGTGACTGCATATTATTTAGAGTAATATCTGGAGGAACCGTAATATCGTATACCGATACCGAACCACCCTTTAACTCCTGAAGAAGTGAGGTAACACTTGCCACCGCAGGATTCTTGTCTTGCACTAAACTCTGCAACAAACTCGCACCCACAGACAAAAGCCTAGTCTCATAAGCAACATCGTTTACAAACGGCTTAGGTGGCAATTTAATCATGTAAGAGTTAATAGCCGTACTTCCTACAGACAGAGAAGACGCCGCATTAAGAAGATTGCCAATGGTATTAGCATCCGTAGGTACTAACATGTTTAGTACCTCTGGACGATTCTCAAATAGCTCCTTCATATCCGCAGCCGTAAGAGATGCTTTAAACAATTCCCACTGAGTAACATTGAATAATAAGGAGGACAAATTTACTTCCGAGCGGTACTGCAAGTAATAAGTAATCGCTTTGGATAAATAAGACACCTCATTAAGCCACCTAGGATTTCTCTTAGAATCGGTTATAGGTAGTGTGTATAGAGAGGCTAGATATTTAATTTGAGCCGAGGATCCTTGAAGAAGCCCCGTCAGTGTAGTGGCGCTGTCCCTTGGCTGTTTTCTGCCTAAAATCCTAGAAATGTTAATATCACTATACCCTATACCCTTTAACTTATTATAAGTAGACGTGCTGCTACCTACTGAGTTTGTCCATATCAACGGTTGAGTGTATTTAGAAAGTCTTACGTTAGTCCGTAAAGTATCTAGAACACTCCAAGGACGATTTATGTATGGGAAAATATTCGACCCATACACATATTGCAGAAGTGTAAAATCTCCGGTGTTAGAATCCGCAATACCATCCCCTAAAGCTAGGAACGACTTGTAATCCCCCCCGGTAGCAAACCAAATTTGTCTAAATGTTTCCACATCATTACCAGATGATAAGGCAAACATCTTACCGTTAAGAAGTACCATTCCTATGGCACCTAGTTTGCGCTCATCGTTGGACACAACCGAAGGGTCCGTCTCACTTTTTAAGGGACTATTAAGAAAAAGATTATCTTGAAGTGCCTGCAAAGAGGACAGCTTTTCAATAGGAGCACCTATTAATAGCTGTTGTATTTGATTAGAAAGCTGCGTTTCTGCTGCCACGATCGCGGGAGCTGCGTTGAGACTGAAATCGTCTAACTCTAAATCGATAGCGCTCATGTCCGCATAAAATTCATCCACAAATGCATCAAGCGCAGCCTCCACATTAAACGGGATCTGACACTGTGCGTAACGTAATTGATTTGGTTTAGGGATCGCCATTTATGTTAATTTTCCTGGTGTCGTAGTTGTACCCGCTCCTCCACTTGTTGCCACAACAATACCCGGAGCTACCTCAGCGTTAACTAGAAAGTGCGCAATGATGGCTTGCGCCATACCCGTTGCTAATGCCTGAATAACGGCAGGCTGTAACCCCTGCGAAACATTAGCCGCTTGAACTAGTTGCACCATGCTACTAGCTAGTTGCTGGTCCGTACCTAATAATGGCATCAACCCTCCGTAGGCAAAAGTTTAATTAAGTAAACCCTCAATGTTGGATACTCAGCAGGTAACGCATTTGTTATCTTATAAGCCAATCCAAATTGGGGTTCAGAGACAGATAAAGAATCTGTTATAACTGAAAAAGAGACGCCTAAAGATCCATCTGCCTGCAAAAGCACTGTTTGATTTAAATATAATGGTGCCGGGGTATATGTGGTAGGGTCAAGCGCTACTTGGTATACCGCTTTGGACACCACATTAAATTCACCAGCCTCATATAAACCATTTCTCTCTAAAACATATCCCATCTTTAAATGCCTAACGTCGTTATATTTCCACCTATACGTAGTGCTAGCAACAAGCGCGAAAGATGCCATCACACTAGGCGGTGGCATATCCAAATCCGGAGGATTGTTCCCAGTGGTTAAAGCAGGGTTAAGGGTAACAATCCCTAAATCCGGAAGGATATACTGATTGAGTGTTTGTAAATTAACATCTGTCACGGCGACACCTTCACTGTAGCGGATTTCAAAGCAGTTATTTGCCCTTGAAGAGTGGTTAGTGTTTGACTGAAATTTAAATCGCTAATCAAAGGGACGGGTGCGCCTAAATTGCCTGTAGGTGCCGCCGCCTCTAGAGCGGATACTAAGGTATTAAGCCACGTAGCAAGTAGATCCCCTAGTACCATGGATTGATTAGGTGTGGCTCCTACATTAACCAAAGGTGCCTTCAGAACCATCGACGTAGCAGCTTGGGCAGAAAAGTCCGCAGCCGCAGTGAAGCCAATATTCATACTCGCTTTAGTGGAATAATTACCAGCCACTATAGTTACACTGTAATCTCCCGCCGTTACAAGATGCGAAAAATTAGTACCCGTAATGAAATTTGTTTCATTGCCGGATGTTAAATTAATGTCCTGAAGACAATCCGCACTTATGCTACCTGTAGGGGCAATGAAATCGATATCAAATAAAAGACTTGTTATAGTAATAGCACTTGAGGCAGTGAAAACTATTCCACCAGTTGGAATAAGAACCGACCAACCCACGCTAGCTATCGTAGAAAGCTTCCAATCTATATTACCTACTTCATCTATAGTAAACGAAGTCGCATCCCCGGCAGGGGTATAATATTGATAGGAAGCCCGCAAGTAGGCACCGTGCGCTCCTAAAGTTTGAATTCCTAAATCATCAAATACTTGACCTTCCCTAAAGTCTATCAACCTAGGATTGAGCAAACTAGACGTAGAAGCCACTAACGCCGGATTAGAAATCGCTAACTGCGGATTAGATACCGCTAGATGGTACAGAGGATTCTTAATGATCCTGACATACTCTTTAGCAAAAGTTCTAGGCTCAAAATTACCCACCGCTAAAGCCGCCACAGCCGCCGCCGATGCAGCCACCGCTTGAGAAGTAGTCAGCGTGGTCGTATTTATAATACCAGAAGCCGTAGTGAAATTAGGAAAAGGATAGTCGAAATAATTAAAACTAAAAGTTAAGGCAGACTCCGCAGCTAAGTCTAAACCAAGCTGAGTTAACTGACTAGCTAACGTGATATTTGGAGGAATAGCCGCTAACGCTAAATTAGCAGCACCAGCAGCCGCCGATGAGGCAGCCGCAGCAGCCGCAGAAACAGCACTGCCAGATCTAGGAGTGAGCGTCGTTGGATCGAAATTAAAATTGTAAGGTCGCCTGACAACACCAAAACGCTCCTCGTCGCCTAGTAAAATAGGCGTCCCCGTAGCATCAAAAGATGCAACCAAAGGCGCAGATGTATACTCCCAAAGCTGCCGCGTATGAAAAGGTGCCTTAGCTCCCGATTCTAACTTGTCATGATCTAACCACTCCCTTACAACACCCGCCGTCTGCTCTAAAATTGGACGGATAGAATAATAACTCTGCGCCATGCCCGTTGAATTGAACTCAATCTCGCCTGGCTGAAGAGGACGATACAAATTAGTACCGGCAGCGTACCCATCTAACTTGCGCTTTGGGTTAGGGTTTAAATAGTTAATAAAAACAGTATCTTGTATGTCGGCGCGATAACCCGCTAAGGCAGGACTTCCAGTATCCGGGATAACTCTAATCCACGAGGTATTGCCGTCATATGGCATGGGCAGTGGGATATCGCGGATGCCACCTGCGTAGACAAGTGTGCCTGATTGGGATTCACCTGTAGAGGCTTCTAGGTAAGCGGAGAACAGACCATCTCTAGAGCCTTGCCCTGTTATCTGTTCTTTTCTTATTTGTGCTTTTACGGTTTGCCCGCGCCAATCAACCATTATGCAAGTCCTGGTACGGTTAGGAGGTTATCGGTGATAGAGCAGGATGCCGGAGCACCGGAAGTGTCCACCACGCCTTGATTGGCTTCTGCTAATTTTTGTGCTGCACCAATCTCACCGGAGGAGTCTCCGAGCAGAGGCGCAACTTGTGCTAATTCAGTAGCAGAAAGAGTAGGGAGGTTAGGATTTATTTTTGTTAGGGCTGGTACGGTAGAAGAGATAGCTTGCCAAGTTTTTTCCCTAGCCTCCTCTTCACTTTTTCCATGTGCTGTATAGAAAGAAAAAACTTTTAGCGCTCCCCCATGTCCAAACCAGGCATGAGGTGCTTCAAAGTGAACTAAGTCTCTAAAATCATCAGGATCAACCCCCGGCTCTTGCGCATTTGCATATAAAGCTTTTCCTGTTGGACCTTTGGTAAATGTCCTACTCAATCCTCCCCAGTATATTTGATCATTAGGATCTTTGTGCTCATCAAGGAATGCTCTATAAATTTGATCCATAGGAGAGACATAGGCGGGGTGATTACTGTACCTACTATTAGGTATATTAGCTGGTGCAAAATCTACGGCTAATCCTATATTATGAAGGCTAGTTCCTTTTGATTGTTTTTGATCTACGGTTTGCCCTTTAGCATTGGTAGTCCCTGCCGTTTGACCTGCTTTTGTTTTATTATCTTGCTCCACTGTTCGTACAGCACTGGTGAGTGATAAAGGAATCATTAGTTTATTTGCTATAGCCAATAGCTCCTCAATGAGTTCCCTAAACGGAGGGTATAGTCCGGATAAATTCGGAGTAGCGGGTGAGGATTGTGCCTTAGCATCTTTTGTCACCGGTTGCGATTGCTGTGCTTGTGAATTTTTATCTGTACCCGGACTACTGCCGCTTCCCACTTTAGTTCCTGGACCTTCAGGTGCAGTATCCGCCTCAGCCCATATTGCTCCGTAGTCAATAGGGCAGTTCACTGAGCCGGTCATTAGACGCCAAGAGTTATCTAGCCTCCTAGCCATAAGCATGTGACACCCGGCTTGCAAAGTAGCGCTCTGACCTATGTTCCATTGATAAGTGACCGTGGTGGTGAGTCCGCAACGATTTGCTCTGTGAAGCTGTAGCGGGCGATTGGGGAAAATGAAAGGGCGGTAAACTAAACTCCCCTGCCAAGTCGCCGCGTCCGCCATTCTTTTCGTATACTCAATCAAACCTAACTGCTTAAGTCTTTTAGTGAAAACCGCTTCGTTATTTTCTAAATCCTGACCCCTTTGTCCGGCGAAGGGAAAGTCCACGGATTCGCTGATTACGCCATATCTGTCCACTAGAGCGGGACTCCAGACATAGGCTCTATTTTTTAGTACTTCTGTTTTCTGTACTTCAGTTGGTGCAAAAGCCACGCCGCCCCCTACTTGAAGGATAGTGGGGAAATCTTCTGCTTCATCGTTAAGGGTGTCTTCTTTTTGGTGTAGATTGAAAATGAAAAATTTGGCTACCGAATTATGGAAACCCGTACTTTGGCTTTGGCATGCTGACCAATCTTTTCTAAAGCCTTTAGGTAAGCTGCTTGAGTTACCTGCTAAGGGTGAGGACAAAGAGCTTTTAGCGGCATCTGACGTACTAGTTACAGTCTGCGTAGGTGTGGGTGCAGGTGCAAGTCCGTTACCGAAGTTAGTGAGGTATGCACATGGATTAAATCCATATTGTGGGAACTCCACGAGGATATCGCCGGAAGGGGATGTCAATACTTGGAAGTCTACTTTAGAGGCAAAGTCTCTTATAACTTCCCAGCGCGTGGTCCATTCCCTTTTATCGGCAGCATTGTTGCCCTTCATGATATCGTAACTGATTAAACTTCCAGGTCCGGTTCCACTTGACGGTAAAAGCATATGCAGATACCTAGCCGTTGGACCACCTACAACAGCGTTCGACTCCACCGAAGGGTAAGTGTTCTCGCCTATCCTTTTCATTTCCGCCTTAGTCAGCCATAGCTGATCCCCCTTATTGGGAAAAGGTACTTTATTAACCCCAAAAACGGTCATTAAATGCCAACGCTCTAAAGTGTTTCCAGGATTACTTGGGTTATAGCAAACAATGTTTCCTAACTTGAAATCCCCAACCTTATGCTTTTTCATATCGTCGGTAATGTCTTTAGGATCTCTTGGCGGATTAACTGTTCCTAAAATTAATTGCTTTATCGTTGATTCTAGATTAGACGTGGCGAAAGGATGAGTATTTATCCCCTCATTAAGGAAATCCTGGTAGAAACTATTAGAGACGATCGGACTGTTATCTAGCGTAGCTAAATGGTTGTTTAAGTTTACACGCATTTTCTGTAGCTGCTGCTTTATACAACTGCACGAAATTCTCACCGTCGATTCGCCGGTAAGATAATTTGTACTGATCGGATGCTCCTGCACAAAGCCACAAAAGATTTCCATCCATTGATTGGTACTTTGACTAAAAGGATTTTTGCAAAATATCCGAACTGGATCATTTTTACTAAAAATACAATCGTTTAGTAGAAGCCTGTACTTGCGTTCCTCTTCAATGTTAGGGGAATTGTATGGATTGGGGGTGTAAACACTAGATACCAAACCAGAAGACGAACCTTTTTCCACGGTATTGTTGACTGAAGTTTTTATACTAAGGTCCCAAGAGACATTAGATGCCTTCATTTTTAAACCCATCACCCGGTACTTAGCTTTCTCATTAAACATATCGTCGGTGAGGCGAAATCTCTGCGATGCAGGTGCTTTACCTAAATTGGATAATACAACCTGAAATATCCCCTTTGGATTTGATAAATCAAAAGACGCGGTATTGTAGCTATCACGAGGACTGTAGGTGACTGAAAGGCTACCCTTGAGCCACGCCGAAACCTCTACCCCATAGATGTAAATACGCAAGGAATGGCTGTACGAATTGAATCGCTGCTCACTCCAGTTATATATGTCTTCTAACCCCATATCCCCTTTAAACTAAAGAAGTTTAATCTGTATACGCACGAAGAAGTGGCAGGATGTTATCAACATTAAAATCATCCGTGAGCAAAACCTTTAAATACTTTTGCGTATACGCACTGACACTTTTACCTAAAGGCGCTATACCAATAACGGGTATATCTAACATCTTAGCAAAATATAACTTCTGGAACATCTCACATCCATAAGGCTCCATGACTAAATCACATAGTACCACTGATGAGCGCACTAAAAAAAATAATTCCTTAAAAATCATCGCATTTATATCCGACCGCCCATCTCCCTTGCGCAGCATAGATATAACCGTAGGATCATTAATCTTCCTGTCTAAGCCTTCTGGCAAATACTTGACGATCTCGGCAGGTATACGGCTCTCAATACTAAATAACTCTTCTCGATCCTCCTCCTCAAACTGCTCCTCCACACCACCCAAAGGATTGAAAATAAAATAAGGAACACCCTGCTTTAGATCCTCCACGTAATGCGGAATACCTAAATACGTATAGGCAAGATAAACAAGTTTCTTAGTCTTTTTCTTTTCGGGTTCTACAGGAGCCTCGAAGGTTAAAGGCTCTATTAGAGGTTTATTGGGTTTTTCATTTAAATGTTGCTGAATTCGACTTTGCACGCTCCCGGATTGTCCTAGCAAGCTGGTCAACTGATCCTGAACTCTTATTGACATGCGTATGCTCCTTCTTACCTAAGACCCTAGTTAAGTCTTTTAAAATACCAGTGACATCATCCGATAGCCTGAGAGTGTTGCCCACGCCACCGCCGTCTCGTTTAGACTTTGCCACGTCACTACCCCAAATGCGGTCTACCTCCGCATCCCTAATAGCCTCCGTAGTCTCCTCGTCTAAACCCAGTACCCCACACAAATTAAGAATAAACTTCAACTTCCCCACACGCTCCGCGTCCTTGAGGATAGATAAGCCATTAAACTTAGGCTTCTCTATACCCTCACTCTGAGCCTGATACTCTAGAATCGCCCCTATCTCGTCTAGGGCATTAGACAGCGCATGGTCTAATACCAAATCATCAATCATGATCTGGATTAAACCCTCCTTGAGAAGGCTACTGCGCTCTAATATGTTGGGGAAATGATGCTTGACTTGCGTAAATACTTCGTCGCCAGGACGGTCGGCGTATAACTGCTCGTCCCTTTCGGTAGGGAGGGTCATATTCTCCTATTATGAATTTAGTAGTTTATAAAATTCTGTAACTTTCTCAAAAACTCCAGGAGCCAAATCCCACCGATCCGTTTTATAGCTTACCTCTGTCGGTAAAATATAAAGTTTATTGAGGTTGTAGCTTTCGATATTCCCCTCGTCGTCTCGGTACTCGGTTAGATCGTAATTAAAATCCATAGAGTATGCTATTTCGTTCATGAGTTCTTTGAACGTACCGAATCTTGAGCGCTCTTCTAGCATTTAGATCTCCCTTGGGACAAAGACTTTGATTGCATTAAAATACTGTACGACTAATTTACCACTTTCGGTGACCGCCCAGTTCAAATCGGTCAAATGTTTCTGACACCGATCGGTTGCACCGACAAGGTACTCTATTTCATCTACGCCGCTTGAGATAGGCTCTAGCGCGTTAGTGAGGATGGCTTTTTTAGTCTCTGCCCTGACCCCACTTAACTCTTTGTAATACTTTGTTTCGATTAACTTATTGGCTTTTTTGTACATCGAGGTCCACCTAAAGTGGAGGATCCCTAGGTGATGTCTTATTGTCGCGGCACGCTGCTTACATTGTTTTAATTCATTTAGCGCTACGACTAATGTTTTATAATCCTCCGGCGTATCAATTCCAGGAATTAAAGAGACGGGAGCTACGAGAATGTCACCAATCTCCCGCTCATAGCTTTTAGGAACGTGCCAGGTAACATCCTTTGTGGCTTCAATCGCTTTAGAGAGTTGGGGATCAGCGGATACCACTAACGCAAGATTGTCTTCAGTCACCGGGCTACTCCTGCTACTATTTGAATTTTTTCAAAAGGTACTTTATTGTACGCCACAGACAAATCTGCTGCAACTGGAATAAAGGACGACAGCGGTGGATGGACAATTATTTTAACAAATTTAAGTTTTGCTTTTTCAAACCACAGAGGGGCTAGCTCCTCAAAGGATTTCAAATCATAAGCTTTGCTCTTACGCATCTTAGGATAAAACTTCTCATAAACCGGCATCTCAAAGTCTTTTGTGAACAAACTAACGAGCAAGCTAGACAGCGGGGAAGCGCCTAAGGCGATGACCTGACGAGTCATCTCGTGCGTTACCAAAAGACCTGACGGCATGCTTATGCGCCTATCTAGGTCTGTATAATTGATAACGTAGCCAAGCATCAACGGCTCCAGAACGCTAAATCATAATTCGCAAAATGGTTGGTCCGTACTACCGATAAGAAAGAATCCTTGTCCACCCATTTATTGATGGATAAGTTTTTATCCTTATATAGATATTTTATCACCTTTGAAGGTCCACCCTCAGTACCATATGTCCAGTAGATAGCATGATCAAAAGGACGCCGTAAGAATCTATTCGGCGGCTTAACCAGCCTAAGTCTGTACAAGATTTCAATCTTAGAGGGTAAGGAATACACCTCTAGAGTGTTTCCATACTCGCAGTCTATTACGGCAGGGGATTGCTTAGGATCAAAACTGATGTCGATAGGGACAGCTTGAGACCAGAAATAATGGACTTGAGGCTCAGAGGAAGGTGTCCACTTTAGGGCTCGACCCTCAACAAAAGGATCAGAAAGGGTAGGACGTTCACAATCAAACATAGGCTCCTTATAAGGGTAAAATGATTACTTGTAGATGGTTCTGATCTCCCACACTATCCAAGTTCCAACAGAAAACCATACTTCGTTTAATATGCCACTAGTTAAGATGGAAGATACTTTTGGGTTATCCAGGTTATATTCCATCCACACGTCTTTAACTTGTTTTGTAAATATCCTAGACAGGTACATTTGCACGTTTTCTCCATCTCCATGGATAGAAATTTTTAAGATCCTCAATTATTTGGATAGCGTTCAGCCGCACGGTACTTAAATAGTTTGCTGCCTCAGTACTCCAAGTAGGGACACAGTAGGGTTCCGTCACGACGTAAACTTTTCTCTTAACCTCTTGCACGTTAATTCCTACAGAATATCTGAAACTAGGGTGGCATAACCTTGTGCGATTCTAGCCGACATGATGGCAATAAACATTGGCAACCATATTGGCAATAAAATTACAATAACAACAATACAAAGAATATTAGAGAGTGAGCCGCGCAATTAAATACCTCCCGCCATCGTTGTAAAAGGACAATACCCGCCCTTTTAGGGGCGCTTCCTCGTCTTTCAATTTCCAGTATTGAAAGCGTACTACATCTCCACTAAGGTTTTCAACAAACTCTCTTGTATACCTGAAATTTAATCCAATAGCCGCCTCTTCGAGAGCGCACCTATCCGCCTCAAGCTGACCCTCTAGCTCAAATTTCATACACTTGATGCGCTCGCTAGCCACGGTTACCTGGATATTATGCCCTTCTTTTATAAAAAAGTGCATCTTAGGATTTTCTTCTTTGCCTGCTTTTACACTAGGCGAGAGGACCCCTAACGACTTATTGATATGATCCCTACTGAACACGATCTGCATAGATGGCTTACTAGCAATATCGGCTAGGATTTTGACAAAATCCGCACCAAGCGGTTTCACCATATTAGGATATATGACATCCAAAGTAGCTGTCTTTATCCGCCAGTACTGCTTACTTATTCCAAACGAGACGGTTTCCTCGGTTACATTGGTTAAGGTCGTAATAATAGGTTTCGGGATGATATAAAGATCGACACCTTCCCCAAGGAAGGGCATGGAATTGAATGCTGACACCTGCTTGTCAAACGACTGAAGGCGTAGGGTACCGTCTGCACTGCTGAGGTGTACAAGGCGTTTAGAGGCTTCTAGGGGGTTATGGTGCGAACCATAAGTGTGGAAGTTTAAAGCTTGTGCAAGATCCTTCACATTGAACTGATGGGGAGTAGGTATCTCTTTAGACTTTATCGTCGCATTTTCCACATGAGGCAACCCTAACTCAATGTCTAACGCACCAGACCTAATGTGGAGACTATTACTGCCGGTTGCAATCACCACTTCGTCTACAGGAAATTTTAAGGAAGCTAGCAACGCAATATCAACCGGGGTAAAGCCTTCAAAATTCTCAACCTGATCTGTTAAAAAACAGGAAGTATAAAGACCCCCTGCGGATTGAAGGCATAAGCCTTTTTCAGAAGTGTTAAAGCCAAAAAGCATCTCGCCCCGATCTAAAGTATCAGTAATACTTTTCACGGTTTTAAGAACGCCTTTTAAAACTTTAGCAGATAATATTGCTTTCATCCAAAACCTCTTGAAAGAGACTTAGCCACGGAATCGTATACATGAGTAGCAACCGTCGTCACCGTTTCGACTCCAAAAAAAGCTGTCCACATATACCATACATGGCAGCTAGTGGGGGTACTAGTGACACATAGGGCATGGTCTGCAACCGTATCCCTAACCTTATCTCTTACAGTGTTCAAAGTTCTATCCACCGTATATCCGCATTAACGGAAGCAAGAATACGGGTCGCTATCGAGTGCTTGATAACCGGATCCCATAGATGATCCCATACTTTAATCGATACCCGCTCATTGACGACACTATCAATCCGAATCCTTACGATCCGATCTTCAAGATCTAATTTATCTTTCACAAATACCGGACGGTAATTAGTCATGTCACCACATGGGAATAGGAGTTCTAGGATCATTAAGGGTGTCATTACAGATATTATTCACTATTCGATTCTCGAAAAAAACATAATAATGCCACACTGTAGCCCATAGGTTGGTATCTACATGCTCTCGAATCAGATACCTTGTATTCCTAGTGATTTCTTGGCAAGTGATTGCAGTTTTCATGCATCCTCAGAAACATAAGAACGTGCAGGAGTTTTGCGCACACCAGAAATATCTACGGGAGATTTAGCGGTCAGGTCTACCGGAAATTTGGCATTTAAATTAATAGGTTTTGGCACTGTCACGGATTCCTTAAAGAGATCGAAAAGCGATCCGTATTGGCGGCTCTCGGCTAAAATTGCCTGGTATTGTGCTTCCGTGTAGCTAAGTTTTTTATCTTCTTCTTCTGGATCTCTGAATTGAGAGACATCAAAACGAGTGACTAGTTGAAAATCATAGCAGGCGGCACTACGCGCTTTGATCTGCTTTACATTGACAAAGCCATTCATCTTGGCATCTTCATCATATACCCATCCCCAAATCCAATCTGCATGGTCTTTGATGGCTTGAGAGTACCGCAAATTGTGCTCTTTATCAATTTGGATTAGGAGGTATACCACACAATTCATACGCCGAGCTAAAACTTTAGCCTCTTTAGCAATGTCGCCAAGCATTTGCCACTGAGCATCCGTTTGCTTTGAATGACTGCTTTTTAAGAGATTGATATAATCAAATATGATACACGTAGGTTTACGGGTCATATACCGCATACCTATTTCTGTCACCGTATTCTGCGAATTAGGACAAGCAAGCCAAAAGCCGTTACCGTTTTTCTTACCTTTTAAGTTAAACTCCCTAAAAGAGCATTCGACAATCCGCTTTTCCTCAGCAGTCATCTTTTGTGATTTTATCTTTTTATGCGCCACTTCCGAAATCAATGCAAACTCTCTATGCATGATTTCTTCATACCCCATCTCGTAACTAGCCATGACTACATCATAACCCATGAGATATTGGCGGGTCATGAGATTTAATGCCATCTGCGATTTGCCCGACCCGGATGTGGCACCGAGGCAAACGAGATTTCCTCTTTGAAATCCAAGGCTTTCAGTATCAAATGATTTAAATCCAGACGGGATTCTATTTTTTGTATTATCGCCGAAGAGTGTCTCGTGGAGGATTTGTTCAGCTAGTTCGTTATACTCCACCCCCATATTGAGTTCGCTCATCACATCGTCGTGTTCGAGTTTAGTGATGGCACTCGTCATTTCACTTGCTATATCTCTAGCGCTCTTTTCCGGGTTATAGAGAGCTTCTTGCGTATCAAAGACTGTCGCATAAATAGCTCTTTTATTTGCGAGGTCTGCTAGATTCTTGACTAGGTAATCAAAGTCCCCGGTATTGGTAGCTTCCGCGCTCTTCTCAAACTCATCCTGCAAAGCGGCTTGTACGCCGCTTTCTAGTTGCGAGTCGGTGACTAGCATCCGCCATGAGGGGAAGCTATCTAGACTCACCATCACTTCTTGCAGGCGAGAAAACAGTACTTTGGTAACTTTGAAATGAAAATGTTCTGGCTTAAGAAAGCCGTACATTTTTGCCGAATAGGGATTATCGGTGAGTACTGTCCTAAGAGCTTTTACTTCTAAGGGCAAGTCCCAAATCTTATTTTCCGACATTTAGATCACCTCAACGTTTTTCCTACGGGTCTTTTTTACAGGCTCTATCTTTTCCGATAAATTGAAAAAGTAGTTCACGTTCCCTGGTATAATACGCAAGCGCTCTAAAAGAGTCGTTACGTCCGGGGTAGAAGTAAGAAGAATTTTATTTAAATCATCATACCTAAGCATCGTCTCTACGTAGGTAGTCACATGGTAATTATTCATCTCATCTAAGGCGGGACCAAAGGCTAGTGTGTTGAGCTTTAGACAATGGTACTGCTCTTGCTCTAGTCTAAAATTACCTAGGAAGCTAAACCCAACTTCTCGATTCTTAATCGGAGAAGAGAGTTTGATAGCAGCAAAGTGGCACACTAGATGCCAGAAAAGCAAATATGTTTCAGATAGGGCAGGATACCCGTTAATAACCGTTAGGGTACCGCCAGGTTTAAAAAAGGAGTCCACTAGAAGTGAGCAGGCTTCTAGTTGGGTTTGGGCGATAAATGTTTCAACGGTATTATTGACATGCCGTACTTGTAAGTCTTTAAACTTATGGATACGGTAGGAATCCGGTTTTTGGTATTCAGGTTCCGCTAGGTAGAGATACTTGCTAGGGCATCCTACCATAGCGGCATAACGGGTAATGGGAGGCATGCCCTCCCGCTCATCTTCTGTAACCCGACAGATATTGGGGAAGGGTTTCACAAAAACCCCTTTACGGTTAAGCGAGTTTTAATTTGGAATATGCCGCAATGACTTCTTTTTCATAATGACTTTTCAGGTCCGCATCGGGTTGATCTAGGAGAATCCCGGCACTGATTTTTTTAGAGATCGTAATGTTACTATCTCTAGATGCGTATGGTACGGGTCCGATGTGAACCATTTCTTCCCCTGTTTTAGGGTTTTGCGCACGCTCAATAAGCAGCGCTTTTTTAAGCGTGATTTTGTCCTCCACATCGCTCACTAATTCGCCAATGTAACTGACTCGCGCCGTCAAGGAAAAAACTACAACTTCCTTATTTACGATTTCCACAGATATCCTCCCCGCTGTTATTGGTTTCATAGAAATGCTCTATGATAAAGTTTTCGTGTTTATAGGCTTTCAATCGTTTCTGGTAAGCACGCTTGCAGTGCGGATTGTCATCCACAAAGTCCCGGATAAGAGCCATTTTTTTCTGCATGGTAGGAGTGTACCAGAAAATGGTACGTGGTCTAGAGAAATTTTGCACAAAATTTCCGCTCAGTTCCTTCGTCCCATCCAGTTGTTCCTCGTAGCACACGTTAGAGGTTGGAAACATACTGTAGTAAACATTCCACCTAGGAACGTTAACGCCGGTAAGCATTGCTTCATTGCACACGGCTACCTGGACATCCCCATTTCTGAACTCATTGAGTACTTCCTCCCTACCCCTTTTCATGGCTCCATGAAAGGCTTCGGCTTTAATACCCATATACTTCAAGATATCGGTGAACTCTTGAAGCTGCTGCTGCGAGCACCGATGAAACCCTATACAGATGAAAGCCCCATCCGCTATATCTTCTTTTAAGTATTTCAATACGATCTTTAAACGATCTGTATTATTATACAGACGTTTATGCAACCAAGGCAAAGGCTCTGTTAAATCATACTTAACTGGTTGCTGCGTATGCACAACCGTGACAGCGCACGGTACTTGTTTAACTTGCCCTTTAGCTATCACAGGTCCGACAATATCTAGTACCAGCTTTTGCTTTTTATCTACACGCTCTACGGTGCCGGTTAACCCTAAACGGTACATAGGATTTAGGCGATTAATCACCGAGGCATATTTATAAGCACCACCCTTATGGCATTCATCATAAATATTTAAGCCAAAACTATCTCTGAACTTTGCAATTCGCGCAGGACCGTTCTTACTGCCGAGCGTCTGCCAACACAGCAAACATATATCTAATTCTTCTGGATTGGTATAATCATTAAAGAAACCTATGATTTGTCCAGTAGCATCTTTCTTATGCTTTTGCGGAGACCGGATTTCTAGAAAATTGGTGAATGCGATAAACTCATTGTAAAACTGTGTAAGCAAGTCTTTTTGATGAATGATAATCAAAGTCTTTAAACGGTACTGCGTTGTAAGATACACCGTCACAACAGTCTTGCCGAAACGAGGAGGAGCCTTTAAAATACCCGAGCGGTATTTCAATACCTCCGCAATAACCTCCTGCTGACCCGCACCATCCTTTTCAAAAGTCTTTAATTCGATGCCTTTTTTAAACTGAAGATCCGACACCATGACTGGACAAGCGCGGCGGTCCTCCCAGGCAAGATGACCGAAATGCTCTTTTAGCTTAGGTATATTACCTCTAGCAAAACCGTAATACGTTTTACCATCGTTAGGGTTACGGATTTTAGTAACGGTTTTAACCTTCTTTAAAACCCTATGTTTTAACGGCTTGCCATTCTCATCTTGATCAACTTCATCCTCTTCAAAAAAATAGGTGAAGTCTTCAAGGCTTTCTGTCGTAACATGCTCTTCTGGAACATAGAGTCTTTCTCTTAAAACGCAAGCAGTCATCCTCGCCCCTCAAACATTTTTTCTGTACGGTGAAGAAACTCGTCTTTTAAGGAGACAGAAAAGCTATCTAGGTTATCAGCAACCCAAGACCTTATGAGCGTCCTATAATAGTTATCTTCTATAAGATTCTCCTCTTCTTCTTTAGTTTCTACCTGAACAGGGGCACTTTCTTTGAAAGAAGAAGAGACTTGTTTATTATCAAAAAACCCTTCCATTTTTTTATTTATTTCCGCGTATACCTCTGGTGTCACGACAATATCGATATAGCTATCTGCGTATTGATACAGTTGTTCCCAAGGAATTTTTTCCACATCAAACACTTTGCCTAGTTGATGATGCACTTTGATACGTGGATCATCGAGAGATTTAAGCTGCGGATCGTCCACCCTTGTATATAGGTCACCTGTTTTTTTAAACTGGTGGTGTAAAATACCTTTAGGTAGGTGGTGCCCGTGGTCTAGTGTGACTGGTGAGCCGCTATACCAACTTACTTTATTTTTATCCATCGACTGGCATCTATGGATGTCGCCTAAGAAAATGCCTGCCACTTCGTTGGTATCCGGGATGACATCTTCGATCTCAATATAATGATCTTGATCTCGCGGCGGCGACCAGCCGGTATCCGTTTGCATTCTATTTAGGCATTCGTGCGCCATGACAAAATGCGGACGGTATTGCTCAATTAATTCTCGCATCTCCCTAGCAGAATAACCCCCGTAAGGGAGCATTAGCATGCTGTGCTTTTCTACGTACTGCGGCTTTACGACGGCAAAGTGTAGGTGGTCGGTAAAGAGTCCCTGAAGGGCTGAGAGGACGGAAGGCTCTTCGGCGATAGGCTGTCTATCGTGATTGCCATCAGTAATAAATATGGTGAGGTTTGGGTAGGCTTTTTTTAATTGGATTAGCGGTTCAATACAGTGCGTGAGGAAGATCACAAACTCGGTGCGTTTGGTATCTTGATTGCGATCAAAAACATCCCCAGAAATAACAAAAAAGATGTCGGCAGAGGGGTTGTCCTTACACGCGCAAGCCACTTGCCTAATGATGCCCTGTAGCATCAAGGCTTGCTGGGAAAGATAATCTTCATGTTTCCTATTGCGACCTAGATGCAGGTCTGCCGTATGCAGAACAATGAGCATAAAAAAATTCCCAGAGTTGGTGGTCTCTGGAAATTCTAGGGGAATGTCTGGAGGTTATCAACCAGAAATGCGAGTCTCTGGAGAGATTTTTTCTCTAACGAAGGAAAACTTAAGGATCTCGTCGCCTTGGCGGACTCCAAAGGTGCAGAAGTCGAGGGAGGTTTCCTTCGCCGTACTCACTCCGAAAACTCCGCCTAAGTTTTGCAAGAAGGCTAAAGCATCGCCCTTAACCGCCGCAAGAGGCGCAGGAGGTGCAGGGGGTAGGACCGGCGCAGAGGTTAGTGCCTTGGCAGGGGTCACGTTGGCAGGAGTCACCGTGGCAGGCAGAGGCGATTTGCGATTAAGTACAACTAGTACCTCGCCCTTGTAGCCAAACTCCTGCTCAAAGAACTCTTGCATCACCTTAGTGAGAGTGGAAGGGGACGCCTCCGTTAAACCCTCATCTAATTCAAAAGCAATGCGACGTTTACCATAAGCAGTAATCACCACATTCTGCAAGAATTCTTCATATGGAGTACCCGCATGATACTTCTCAATATACTTACTGTATGCCCTAGGGTTTACAGGAAATGGCTTACTAGTTTCATAATTCTTGAACTTCCGCGTGCCGTCTAGCACTAGATTTTTACGCCTGCAATCTAACTTGGCAGAGCTTTTAAACTTTACTACCTTCCCACCACCAATAGCCGTAATACCCATCACACGACGATGTAAATACTCCTTACCCACCCTCTTATCGTCGCCTAACTTTAAAGTCCGATAAGCCGTGCCAGCATTGGCATCTAAAAGCCACTTATACCTACCTAATTCCCCCTCTAAATCCTTATCAATAGTGACTACGTTTGACGGCGTAGAATCACCTAACCTAAGGAAAAGAGGCAACTTTACGCTTTCCGTTTCTTTTTGCTCAAACATAAGGATCTCCAAAGTGCATAAATGCAATAGAAACCCTTTACCATACGAGTAGAATATACTACAACCCTTTTCTAGGAAGGCGTCTATACGCCCAACAAAGAGTGTTACTTATCTATAAGTTTCAACGGTGACGACTTAATCCCGTACAACTTATTCATCACCTCTTTATCCTTTTTGATCGTCGGACGCACTGGAAAAAAAGTGTCTTCCTTAGCGGTTAACATCAGATTCTCCCCACGACGCATGCGCTGAATCAAATTCAAATTGCGGTCTTGGCGCTTTTTATCCTCAAGTATAAAAACCTCCCCTAGATCTAAATTAGGTGATAGCTAATTAAATCTATTCACATATTAAGAAGTTCCGCAAGATCCCCGGTCAGTGGTTCCGGAGGTGGCATTTTATCTTGTGGTAGGTCTTTGTATGCTGCGACTTTATCTGCGAACACTTGCGGTGTTCGTTTCACATCGAAGTGTGAGATGAGCAGGTGGATATCTTCTTCGGTTATTTTCTTATGTGTATCGAGGATTGTTTGCCAGCTTCTGCGTGTATGATTTGTTGCGTAGTCAAAGAAGGCTTCTTGGAGCAGAGCCCCTTTCTTTGAGTCCATCCATTTTCTAATGGTTAGGAAATCTTTACGGATGGTGTCATCTGCGATGACGCTTAATTGCGTAAGATATTCTCGTTTTGACACTAGCGAAATTTGATAATCGAGTACGAGTTTAGCCATGGATGGGCGTAGCTCTTTTTCCTCGATAGTTTCAAGTGTCCCGGTAAGTAAAGACTTGAGTGTATCTTTAGTTTTTCTTGATTCTTTCAAGAGTTTGAGTGGACTTTTATTATTCTCGGGTTCAAGACTTGCTATGGTGTCTTTGTAGTATTTAGGAATACTTTCGCCAAATTTTTGTAGTTTCTCTATACGCCCATCTTCCTCATCAATATATCTAACGGATGAAATGTATTCTTTACCTTCGGTGGACAGCGGCTCTAGTAGATCAAGTAGATCCATGAAGTCTTCAGGTTTTATCTTGGCTACTTGCCACGCTCCTGCGGATTGTAGATCACAATCAAGCCATTGGAGGGTGGGGCTTGCGGGAGGATCTAGAAACGGTGGGCATTCACACAAGACTAGTTTGCATTCTAGTTCGGGAAAGCTTCTAAGGAAAGTTCTAGCTACTTGTAGACTTCCGGCAAGAATGACGGGGGTGTTACGGCTCTTTTTAAGTTTATCTTCCACCTCATGCTTAATTTGAGAATTAGACATGGTGACGTGCAAGCCAATGGGGTTGTATTTCCTAGCGCTTACTAACTGCTGGAGGATGATTGTACTATTGTACGCTACGCCATAAATTTGCATTTTTAAGCCCTTTTATTATAGTTTTCAAAAACTTTAAGTGACGTTTTGCGGTTTTTCCTCTCCGCAAGCCACAGATGATCTACATGCGGTGATTTCCGTAAACTTTCTTCGTGTGATATTACAACAATACAGCGATCTTTAAAAGTTTCTTTTAGTTTAGGAATAACAATTTCTGTAAAAACTATCTTTCCAGCATTATCTAGATGCCCTTCGATCTCATCTAAGAACAATAGATTTGACGATTTGTTCTTAGGAGCTAAAGATAATTTGCTAAATAAAAGCACCCTCTCCCCCCTATTCTCCTCCCCCGAAGACATTTGGGATGCCGGATAGGGTGCTTGCTTCTTACGGTGCGCAACGGGCTGCACCATAAATTCTAAAGAATCAATCGCCTTTGGTAAGCTCCATTCATATTTTTCCGAGAAAAATACCGGACTCCAAAAGTTAGCTTTCTCAATTAATAACTCACACCTTTTTCTAAGCTCATACATTTTAAAACCTGCTGGACTAAAAAACTTTACAAGAGCCTGCAAAATTCGGTACTCATTGTAAATGTTATCGCTGTCCTTCAGCTTTTCCTCTAGCTCCTCTTTTTGAGAGTGCAGCGTATTAGCTAAAGTGAGTTGGGTCTTATACTCACCAAAACACTCGTGCAGTTTTTGAATCCTCGTATTTATATCGGCTAACTCTTCCTGGATACCAAGTAATTCCCCCTGTAAGGAAGCTTGTGGATCAAGAAGCGCCACCTTGTCTAGAAGGTCGTTAGCCTTCTGGACAATAGACAGATCAATTTGCAAATCTCCAATCTCTTGTACAATCTGCACCCTCTTATCTGCAAGATTCTCCGTTAGGATATCGGGATATCCTAAAGCGGTAATCTCCGCAAAAACTACTTCCCTAGCATGTACTCTAGCGGTGTACTCATCCTTAAGTCGCCTATAGCTAACCCAAGCGCTTCTAGATTTCTTAGCCTTCTCAATTTGATTCTTTACTTCTTCCGGAGTATTAGAGAAAGGTGGGTACTTACCAGCTTCTGTTTTAATTTCATTTAACTGCTCTAATATAGCCGTGCGGCTAGATATCGCAGATAGAATGTCCCTAATCTCTGTAATCCTTAAGACGATCTTACCGCTTTCTTCTTTTAAAGCCCGGTGTCTAGTTGTAGGATCTTCGTCTTTTAAAACGAAATCCATCTTTTGACCGCACCTAGAGCAGTTATTCCCATCTTTTACTAGCTCTAAATGCAGCTTATTGTCGGCTTGCCTAGCCAGTAATTCTCCCAACTCTACTTGCAAGCCATCTTTCAACGCGGTGTCTACTTCGGGAAGGGTAGACTTGAGAAGCTTGAATTTATTTATCAGGCGTTGCTTGTCTTGCATCTTTAGTAACTGAGATTCTAACTCAATGGTATAGTCATTAGATGGCTCTTCATTCTCTGGAGGAAGAGGTTCTTCGATCGTAGAGATTAAAGACTTTGCTTTAATGGAGACGGTTTGTTGGCATTGCTCGCGTTGTTTTACTTCCGCTAAAGACGACTGTAGGGATTGGAGTTTGTCTTTAAGAGTACTTAGCGCGGGACGACCTTCTGCTTTTTGAATAAACTCATAATAGTCTTTCCATGAACCTATATCTGTTTTCAATTTAAATTCAAGAGTAGTTAAATTTGCATGCTGCGATTTCAAATGTGTGAAAAAGCTTTTTGCACTTTCTAATTGGATTTTTAGATATTCCCGACCATCTAACTCTTTTAGAGCCTCTAGAACTTGTCCGTACCGCGCCCTGTTTTGTTCTAATTCACCAATCTCTTTTTCTTTAGCTTCTTTGATGGATTTGTACTCAGCTAATTTTTCTTTGTAGAAATCATCAATATTGAAAAAGTTTTCTAGGAATTTGCGTTTTTCATCCGGCGAACCTTGCAGGAGGACAGAGATGGAGTGGCGATTGATGTGGACGAAATTTGTCCAATCCTTGCGTGTTAAATTGATTTCATTAGCTAGTAACTTTTGACACTCGGAAAATTTATGATGCTCAATATGCTTTTGTCCGTTCTTTAATATGTCCCAGACATTTTCTTTGACATCTGCATGAAACTCCCACTTCTCATCTAGCCTATGAAAATTAAGACAGCCCTTAAACTCTGGAGTGACGAGTTTCTTTAACCCGCCACGATCCGAATCATTGAAAATGAAGCCGCTAAGGAGTTGGACTAACCTAGTCTTACCCGTCCCGTTAGAGTTGTCCTCGGTGACACCTGCATCGTAGTTAATCCCCCTAAGCAGGGTGATACCAGGACGGAAGGTAAGGGTGGTCTCCTCTTCATAAAAGAGATCATTAGAGAAACGAAAGCTTTCAATCTCAACCACAATGCTCCCCCGCAAATTTTACATGAAAAGGACTTCGCTTAGTATAAGCATCACCTATGTGCTCTTTGATTGTCCTAATCATCTTTATTGTAAATACCGTTAAAAGCTTATTTGGATCTGCCTCAAAGTTTTTTAACTTGTCGTTTAATTCCAACAATAGATCGAAGATTTTTTCTCCAGATCCTACCGTCAAATTAAGTACACTCTTCTTTCTTACCACCTGATCTAACGTGGCGTACCAATCCAAATAGAAATCATTGAAAAGGTTTTTTTGTGCCCTGTTAGGGTCTACCAAGTAATTAAACGCTTGGCGGTGATACTCATAAAGGCGCTCGGCAAATACTCTAGGGCAAAACGTTGACCCACTTGAATACTTCTCAAGAAGAGATAAAGTCTTGCCGTAAGAACCAGAATAAACCCCTAACGCTAAAAAATTTGCGATACTAGCAGGACTAGTCCCGTCAACCTCTAACTTCTCTTCTAAAAAATGATGGTCGCTTAAATCCGCTGTGGGATCGCACTTGCGTATAGATATGATGGACTCTAAAGAAGATAGAGCCTCCCTTAAAATACCATCCGCACTCTTCGCTATATACTCATAAGCATACTCATCTATAGAGACAGCCTCCTTAACGGCAATCTCCTTCATGCGCTTAATCAATAATGCCTTGGGGATTTTACCAAAAGGTAACTTTACACACCGATTCCTAATCGTATGCAAAACTTTACCCGGTTCCGTCGTGCATAATAAAAAAAGCACATTCTCAGGCGGCTCTTCTAATGTAGTTAAGATCGCATTAGAAGCGTCCTTCGTCATTAAATGCATCTCATCTAAAATGAAAACACGAGCCCTGTACTGTGAGACATATCCTAAACTGTCAATCAAACTGCGCACCGTATCTATCCCACGAGTGTTGGAGAAGTTCATCTCCTCCACCGCAATGTCCCTACCCGCTAAGCAAAAATCACACGCACCACAAGGCATGCAACTCGCAAAATCATACCGCTCACAATTGACATGGCGAGCAATGATGCGAGCTAAAGAAGTTTTCCCGGTACCAGAAAAACCATGAAGCAGTAAACCGCGACCTAAGATTTTGTCTTCTCTTATTAACGATTTCGCTATGCTAACTGCTTCGTCTTGTCCAATGATTTCATCAAAATTCTTGGGACGGTAGGAGGTGGCTAGGCTCATGGATGATTTCCTTGCAGATGGAAAAAAGGGCATTTAGTTTGGACTGTGTGTCTAACCCTACGCTTCTACCGAACGTTTTGGCAACATCTTTTAGTGCGTACCCATGGATGGGCAAGAAGGCGGCGGCGACCTGGAAAAAGGGTTGGGTATCGATGACTTTCTCAAAGTGTAGCGCCTCAAAGGCGTCCTTATCGCACCTTTGCGCCCAGCCTTTTAGGTGATCAGCAATCCACGGCGCATTATGCCCAACCAAACTCCATTTGCGCCCTTCTAAACCCTCTAGAAGTTCTAAGAGAACATCCTTAGGTTTTTGCTCAGCGAGCAGTAATTCTTCGGGAGATTTCTTCAAATAGGAAAGGGTGCTTTTATTATAAAAGAATCCGGGTCCATACTCTAAGGAGTACATGGGACTTTTATTTTCTTGCCAACCTGCATAACTTAGAAGAAACATTTTAGGGTCTTTTATGACCCCATATATGACATCCTCTTCGTGTAAGATAGGGTGTATATTCCAATGTTTTTTATCAATCACTTCTCCGTCTACCTGGAAGATAACCGACATCTCTACGATATTAGTGATGGCAGATTCTAACGCAGTAGTATTTACAGAAACCCACAGGGTATTCATGCTTTTTCCTTTTCTATTTCAGCAATTTCTTTTTTAAGGATATCCACGACTCTCAAGGCAGCTTCGATTCGCTCTTTTAAATAAGGAAGTCTGTGCTCTTGTTTGTAATCCGAATCAAAATTGGAGTGTGTAATATCTGTATCTTTTGTTACTTCCACTCTTACCACGCCGCATTCATGAGCGCAGGGGGTATATTCTAATACCTCCTTAGCACTTTTAAAGATAAGGGTGCCTCCTGGAGCCTCACCTAGCTCGTGGTAGAAATTTGTGGCATCCATGTATCCGATGCGTTTACGGGTCATACGATATCCTTCGTAGTGAAATGGGGGCTAATATCTCCACAAAATAGAAGAATTAGCCCCCATTTCGCTGTAGCTTACAGTTCGATCTCGTCTTCGGCTAGCTCAAGATCTGCCTCGGGTTCCTCTTCGCTTTTTTCTTGTGCGATAGCGGCTACGCCGAGTACGTTAGCTTTTTCCTTGGCTTTCTTCTTTTTAACTTCTTCATTGTTGTAGCTCTTATTATATTCGTAATAAAGATCTTGAGCGACACCAGTTTTGAATTGTGCTTGGCAATCAACTTTCAAGGATTTAGATTCTTCCCTTGTCAGCATCCAAATTTTAAACTCTGAGTATGTGAGTGGATCGGTTTGGTAACCGTCTAAAGTAATTTTGAATGTACCTCTTTTCTCATCTACGAGTTCTAATTGGTTTGTACAGGTGAGGTATTGATAAGCATCATATACCGGACAGATACCTCTGCCGGGCTCTCCTTGCTCATCAAGCCATATCCTATACTCCATTTCTCTGTGTGAGGTACCGCCTTTATTTTTTTCAATATAGGCTCTGCCTGTGGAGTAGCGGTCATAGCCATCACCTGATACGTGATTTTCGGTAACGATACGGCTTTTAAAGCGGTTAACTTCAAGACGTATTTTATTATCCGGATAAAACTTAACAGCTTCCCCGCCAGGTTGGGATTCTTTATTATACTTATCTAGCGGATTAGTCGTCAGGTGGTTGGTTGCAACAAGGTTAACCATTTTTTGACCAAGCAAACTCTTAATCATAGAGAAGCCACGGTGCAAAGCTTTAGCAAGCTGCGCGGGTTGCTTATTTTTAACATCTTCGGCGGTAATTTTTGGAACCATCCGCAGGGAGTCTACTAGGATAAAGAGTTGTGGAGTAGCTTCTTCCACTTCAATAATTTTCTTAGCTTTTAACCCGTCAGTAATAGATCTCCAGCTATTTGAGTACTTATATTCCTTTTCAATAAGGAAATACCGCATACCTAGTTTCGGATCTTCCATCATGACTTTATCATCCATAGCACTCAAGACCTCGTGCATCCATTCAAATGCACTGTCTACATTGTGTGGATAATGATGGAGCAAGATTGGTTTTTCCTGCCACCCTTGCTTATTGCGCGAACCTCGGATGCGATCTAAATCAATCCCAAGTTTTGCAAGGTATACGGGATCTGTAGAGGCTTCGGAATCCACAAACGCTACCTTGATATCTTTCTTGGTAGCTTCCCTTATGGTGTGAAAAAGCATAGTACTTTTACAGCTTCCGGTCGGGCCGTAAAAATATGTAAACCTTCCTGGTAAATGTCCCCCACCTAAGAGCAGGTCCATACATAAAACACCCGTAGAGATGGTGCCTGCTGTTGCAGCATCGGCTGACAAGGAGGTGTAATAAACCCCTTGAGATTTCGCCGCGTCATCAAAAATCTTTTGTAGGTTACAAACCTTATCTAAGGCTTCACTTTGCTTATAAATTTTATCTTCTACTTTACGTTCTGCCATATATTGTATCCTTTATTTTGAATGTTGAAAAAACTTGCGCACAAGACCCTCTAGTGTCTCCTCGTGATAACCAATCGTTTCACTCACTAAGGATTTATTTCTCCATAGCTGGACTATGGGGTACTTAAACAGTCCTAGCTGTAAGCGAAGGTTAGGCACCTTAGACCACGGTAAAAAATATATGGAAGGGTTACTCTTCTCTAAGAACTCTATGACCTGCATTGTCCAGTGCTCCGAAGATTCACCGAATACAATGACAGTTGGTCCCTTCTCATCTATCAGAGAATAATATTGATCCTCTGGTTTTTGCGGGAAAATAAGCAAGAGGAATCCCTTCCTAAAAATTAGGATGATAAAAAAGGGGGAGGGTGCGTAAAAACACACCACTCCCCCAACCTAAAGAACCTTAAAAAGGAATGCTGTCTTCTATGTCACCGATGTCGGCAACAGCACTCTTAGGCTGCGGAGGGGGAGGAGCATCGTCTTCACGAAGTTTTGTCAACTCCCTAACACCGCCTCTAGGTCTCTCGCTAACGGCATTGTTTAATTCACCCAAAAGCGCTAATCCCTTAGATTGCACATCTGCATGAGTCTCACTGCTGCCCTTGCTTCCATAATAACCATGGGTCGTCAAAGACCTCACCATACCGTCTCTTGAGTTACGGCAAGGGTAGTAAGTCCAGGCAGCAGGAAGATTGCCAGACCCACGACGCACTTCACGCCTGCCTTCAGGCGTTGTCTGCGGGAACGTAAACTTCAACATGTCTTCCGTAAAGACCCAACCCACTTCTAACAAACTAACACTGTACTGCTGCGCAGGGATCGCATCCGGCTTGTACTCCACACCAATGATACTGCCCTTGAGCGGATCACCGACATTGGATCCCGACTTGTTTTGTGGATGACTCTTCAACCTGATGATTTGCTCATAAAGCGAAGGTGACATCTCTAACAAATAAAACGGATTCCAATCATCTGGAGGATTGGCAGGACGACGATCCCACTCATCCACATTCAACACGTTCACAAACCTGCGAATCTGCGTGTCAAACCCAAGCTTGCAGCACTCGCAACGATCCTCACGATCCGCAAAGAATTGATCGTTGTCTACGTCATAACCTGCACACCACTCCGCATACGTCTTACCTGTCTTCGTCTTGATGTTGTTATGCCGAGCATCCTGATACAAAAGCCCGTAAAGACGGAGCCTCTGCCAACCCTTTTTGGGTTTGTATTTCGCCACAAAATCAGCATAAACTGGTCCGTTTTTGCCTGTCGCTTGTGGCACGAAATCATTGTCCATCATCTTAGCCATGAAATTCTCCTCTAGAGCAAAGTATTAGGGAAGGGTGACCAGACACACTACGTGTCGAGAAGGTCGTATTGAACGTTTGTTGCTCTACAAATAAATATAGCAAACCTACTGGAGAATGGCAAGCACAAAACACCAGAATATTTCTGGAACCCTAATTTTAAATTTTTTGCCAAATCTCATTTGTTACCCCCTAGCAAAAAACATGTCATGGCTTGTCCCTTTAAAGAATACGTATACGCCGGGGTCCGGCATGGGGCTTGGCTGCTCCGGCTATCCGGACAGTCGGACGCGGTGTGGCAGTCCGTAGAAGAAACTGCGTAACTCTTGGGGATCGGGTTCGATATCCTGAACTATGTCGGTGAGGCTATTGGCGACCATGAACACTTTGCGTTCTTTGTGGGACATCCTGAGGAGTGCTAGGTGGAGGAACTGTTGATTCTCAACCGACTCACGAGCTTCGATACACTTAGGATCTTCTATCCGGTCTTTAAGTGTAATTTTGCTTTCTGATTTTTCTTCATTAAAGACTTTTTGATCGAGGCTATGGGGATTTTGCATCTGGACTTGTCTATACACATCATAAACATCTTCTTTAGGTAGGGAGTAGATGCGTATTAAGTCTTCTAGACTAGGTTCTTTTCCGTGCTTTTCATAATATTCTTTTCTTAGTTCTTCATACTCTCGGTGTTTCTGCCAAGTCTTATGGGGTAGAGAAATTAAATTATAGTTACCTAGCTGGTAATATATCTCATAGCGTATTTCTCTTTCAGCAAAGTTACTAAACGCCATAGAAAGAGACGGTGCATATTTAGCAATAGAGCGCATTAAACCAGTACACGCTATATTGAATGTATCCAGAAATTGACCGGGTTGATTATAAGCTGCAATGGATTTAGTGATTGTATAAACTAGCCGTAGGTAGGGATTAGCTATTTGGTGTTTTAACGTGGAGGAGGTGTCGTAAGTGGCGATGAATTTTTCAGCTACGGGGATGGCTGCCTCAATATTCTTTAGTCCAATACTTTTAGCCCATTTTTCAATCCTAGGTAGACCCGCCTCTAGATTGTGGCGCACCTCATTCCATATGGTTTTAACCTCTCTAGCTTTAGATTCAAACCACCATTCCCAGACCATGCGGTTAGGATTTATGTCGTAGACAGCAAGCCATAAACTTTGTGTATTAGGCTTCTCCTCATAATTAGGATCCGCAAGCTCAAACCACAAAGCATGACTTGCACCTAGAAGATCTGTCACCTTGTCTTTCAAGGTAGAGAAAGTCGTCTTAACTTCCTTTACAGGTCTAAGAAGATTGTAATCCTCGCAGAAATTTCTATTCCTAGCCGAACCACTCGCTATGGCTGAAAGCTGCGATAATAGAACATCCCAAAATCCACTAGACGGCGTAGAAAAGAAATAGAGGAAAAAAGTGTAGTAGGATTTATCAAGCTGAGAGAAGAGTTCAAAGATTACTTGTTGCGAGGCAGGACTCTCGGCGAAAATGTCTTTACGTAAAGCTCCGTCGCCATCAATGTAGTCCTGGAACTTCTTTAAAACTTTCTTTGCCATTTTTCTCCTAGATTAGATGTTATGCTCACAGTTAAACAGCTTCTAAATTTGACACCATCAAAAGTCCGCTACAGAGCGTCCTATCCGCGTGTACGGGTCGTCGAGGACAAGCCAACAAAGCAGTACAGGAAGATCTATACGCGCCTTGCACTGGGCAATGTGGAGTCCACAGGGGATAGCTATACGCAGACGGTACGCTGCCACGGTACGAAAAAAGATCATGAGAATTATGTATTGTCACCAGACAGCCTTATATGGGTACATTGCAGTTGTCCTTATTTCACCTACCACCTAGAAGTAGTTCTTCAATTACAAGGTTCTTCTCGTATCTATAATTCTAACGGGGAAATGCCTAAAATTCGTAACCCGAAACTACGCCCCTATTTATGCAAACACCTCTACGCCTTGACGCTCTATTTACTCGCCAAAGATAAAAAGAAAATTAAGAAGTAATTACGTTTCTAAAGTATAGAAGCGTTTATTTTTATTTTCAATGAAATAAACCACTTCGCACCAGTAAGTATGTGCAGAAATATTATTATGGTAGGCGTGCATCATATCACGGGCAATTTTTGCCGCATCTTCATTACAAGAAGTAGCCAGTAATATACTAGCTACTTCTTCTGGTGATTTTTCCCTAAAGAGAAAGGATTCTTCCATGACACCCTCCTAAGAGATGGAGTCAGAGAATCTTAAAAGGATTTTTAAAAAAACACTTTCGGTGGATTCTTTTCCGCCAAATCTGGAACTCTATCTAAAATCCTAGAGGCATATCTCTCTAGCCTAAGCCGCTTGTCATAAGTTAGATCCGGCGCATGTGTGGTCTCTGCTACAAGCTTCAAATACAAATCTAAAAGATTGAGGTTAGACGTAGCACTCATCATCCATCTCTTAGACGGCTTTGGCGACAAAGTTTTAATCTCGTACTTGTCTACTAGTTTTTTCCACCCAAAGAATTCCTCTAAACGCTTCTCAGTCTCCCTATCCTCTTTGTCCACCTTTAAGGTTTTAACTAGGCGCTGCTTAGTTTCTTTCACCTCCCGTAAGGAGGCATTGGTACCTTTGAGCTTTTGCAAATAACTGTCTAGCTCTAGCCAACCCGAAGAGTCTAGATTTTCAATGACAGAGATCAAATCTCCAGTAAATGTATTAGACGAAGTTGAGTAATGTTCTGGTTTAAACGGTAAGAGAATAACACTCATGTCATCTGACCTAACCGCTACTTGATAGGTATGCGGCTGCTCATACCCATATAGAGAATATGCAAAGACATGTCCAAATTCATACTCTGAAGTGTCAGCCGCTACTTTTCCACGCTTAGTTATAAAGCCGTAGCGCAAATAACCATCAGTCTCAAACCTGACAGTCAATGTCGCCTTTGCAGATTCACTTGCAGTCTTTAAAATCTCCTTATCCATCTCGACAACCGCATGAAGACTTTCTAGTAAGAAGTCCTTAGTTGTGACAGACAACACGACATTTTCCCGCGTGTCACACACCACTACCGCAGGCTCATGCAAATAAGCTAAGCTCATCTGCTTTTGCAGATACGTTAAAACCTCGTAGTTTTGATCTGCACGCAAACGCTTAGCAAACGCTAGGGGGACCTGAATCACCCGGCAAAGAGACTCAAACCCCTTGTCCGTTAAAGAACGCTTTTCACCCGAAGGGAAAAGTAACTGGAGTTGCTCGTCCTGGAAATCCAAAGACAAAGATGTAAGGTCAAACTCTTGCTGAGAGATATAGCTGTATTTTCCGTAGCTTAACGGCTCTACTTGAGACATATGGTGCGCTCCAAAAGGCTAGTGTTTATTGCCTGTTAGCATAAGGGAGAAACACCAGAAAAGGCAAGGAAAAATAAAAGGTAATGGTATCTAGTGTTTGAGGGGTGGCGGCTAAAGTGTTTTCTGGAAATGCCGATAAGAAGTATGTCTGCGAGAGACAAAACTTTCCGGGTAGGGGTTTAAAATGCGCAAGTATCTTAAAAATGAGTTAAAAGCTTTAAACTTCCCGGCTAAGTTTATCAATACTAAATGTAAATGCTCCACCAAAACGGTGGGTATTCATCCCGCAAGCGGGGCTCGCATGTTCGCTAATGAGTACTCGGCTCATTCACTTGCTTGGATGATTGCATGGGATCAAGCATCTTTAACAAACTTTGATAAGCTGGCGAAATTAAGAGGCTTTGATTACGATAACATACCTGAATTAAAAGATCATATTATCAGTAATTGCAGATTTCGCAGCTTAGTTTTTCAAGGTATTGATTATACACAAATTGACGAGGCTTAAATATGGACACACCTAAAAAAGTCTACGTCCACCGCAATTTGCATAAAGGGGGTTACTCCATCCTTGATGCAAAAACGTACCGAGTAATCGACTATCAGTGGGAAGTTTTCCTTGAAAACGTAGAGTTCAGAGTCCGCAAATACGGACAGGCGATGGTGCGCAAGCAAAAACAAAAAAACGTACACGCCTTTGCCGTGGGTTTTATCGTGGATAAATTCACAGCAAATGATGCCCTCCGCATTACCTACGACCCCTATGCCCACAATACCTTCGTGGAAGTAGAAAGCGGCGAAGAAGTACTTCAGAGTTTCCGGTGCATTTTAAATGAAAAAGGCTGCTTCATCGTTAAAAAATAATTAGCCCAATTATACGCTATTGGAGTCAATTAGAACTCGTGGCGGCTAAATATACGTGTTTACGTATATTTGCTATAAAAAATAAACCTCATACATATTAGATAGTTAAGGCTCGACGGCTAAAGTGTTTTCTGGAAATGCCGATAAGATGTAGGCAGCAAGAAAACACTAGGGAGCCACCATGAAACGCAACGACAGTCAAGCTAGAAACCATGCCGCTAAGACTTCCGCATCCATGAAGCTGCTAGCCCTTGCTAATCAGTGCCCGGCGTGCAAGCGCAAAGCTGCTCTGCAAATGAAGTTCGGTTCTAAGGGACCTGTGGAAGTTTGTCGTTGGAAAGACTGTGACTATCGCCGCGAAATTTCGATCTAAAAAAACACCTTTAGGGGGACTGGCGTAAATACAAAACCTGAAAGGAGCCGCGCCTGTGAAACAGCAAATATACATCGCCGCGTGGGGTATGCACATACATCTAGAAGAGGACATCTACGCTTTTGTGCAGGAGCAATCTGCCATATGCGGGGTGCCTATGGAAACCTACCTCGAAGAGGTTTTTGGCGACGTGTTTAAAGGGGCGCAGGAAAATGTGCAGATGTTAAGCGAGATGCAACGCTAAGAGATCTTGACATCCTTTATGCCCTTTTAGAGCAACTGCCATCCTGGCTAAAATTTCGCTTGCCCCTTGAGCCATTGATAACCCTGCAATCCTAGAAAAAGCCTCTAAATCCACATAGAGCCTGCCATTTAGGCGGAAAGATCGCTCCTTTACCTCCTTAGTAAGAAACGCCGTATCCTTTTCCTGAGCATATAGTTGCTCTATCTTATCCATAATAGCTGCACTAGCGATGCGTTGCAGGTAGACATTCAAGACTGCACGCAAGACAAGGGAGACATCGCCCTTACCTATGAAGAGAGATTCGTCAGCAAAACACTTATATACACCATCAGAGATCTTTACCTTTTGAACTTTAAACTTGTCGGCTTTTTGCTTAGACAGCCAAACACCAAAGAGCTTTTCGAGTTCAAAATTCCAGAATTCCGCACTGCAATTGGTGCAAATGTCCGCAGTGTACCTAAAGGCTTCGTTTGCTACCTTCCTGATCCGCTTTGCCTTCTTCTTTTGCGTATGATCGCATTCCATAGTCAAAAGTCATCTTCGCGTGTCAAATGCTCAATAATCGCTTTGCGAACTTCAGGCGGTATTTCCTCAGCTTCCATCTGCCGGAAGTTAACTTGTGGAGCGGCTGCGGCTGCATTCTCTATGGCAAAGGAGATGGTGTTTTCCTCGGAGTCAAAGCCGATATAATGATTGGGTGCGTCCATATTAAACTGCGGAGGCAATACACCCTTACCTTTCAATACGTCCGAAAGCGCACGCAGATGCACTAATTTCTTCTCCTGCGCCTCCTTCACAAGCGTGTCTAACCGACTCTTGACAAAGGTGATGCTGTTCTGTGTTTGCTCATTGATCGCCTCCATCAGGTCTACAAGCCGCTTTACTTCAGGCTCTTGATCAATTAAAGCAATGATTTTCCTTTTCATTCCAACCCCTTAAAGTAAGCCATTAGGCAGTAATATTAAAGGATATTTGGCAAAAAATCAAGTTTAAATATAGATTCTAATGATATTAGTAGGTTAAGTCTTTGGTGCTAAAGCTTCTACTGGAAATGCCGATAAGAAGTATATCACTTAGGAGGTAACATCATGTACATAGCCATCAATCCAGAAAACGGTTTACACTTGCGGGAAGCGACTGAGCAAGAAATTGCTACTTATTTGAAAATAAACGCCACTGCACGCAAGTCGTTTGAAAAAATGGTGCGTGTCGGCGATGTGCTCATTGATTTTTATACGGGACCGGGCGCTTGGTTTGGCGGTGCAGGTTTCTAAAAAACACTTTAACGCGGGGGACGCGGTTATGATTTTACTTGCTTGCCTTGCCTACATTATATTCAGGCTTGGTTATTATTTTTTCGCAGGTGTTGCTATCGGTATTTCCGAGCGTTTAGATTTGCACGAGTTTGAAATGGAACGGCAGCAAAGGGCGCAAGCACAGCAGCGTGCTCAAAGCGAGCAGGCGCAGCGCCAAGTGCAGATGGAGCGCGAGCAGGCGGTTTTAGCGCGTCAGAGGTACGCTTTATATTTGCAAGAAAAAGAGCGGGAGAAGGCAATCTTACTTAATAAACTGAAGGTTCTTAATTTGAATTATATCCCACTCACCTCCTTTGAACTTAAAAAAGCTCGCAATGATATGCTACTTAAAGTGCATCCTGACTTAGGCGGTAACAATGCGATGACAATGCAGGTGAATGACGTGTATAATCAACTAGTGCGCGACTTGGGTTTTGCGAATGTTGCATAAGGGGAGATAATGTTACTTTTCTTAGCTTTAAACCCTGATCTTCAGGTTTCCCTTTCCTGCGACGACACAGTGTATCATGTTGCCAATCCTGACGTAGCGGGCAAGGTTAACTACAAGAGTGGATCGTGGGTAGGCGTCACCTTTGAAGAGCCGGTTTATTTTACAGGAAACCCCGATCGTGGTTTTGCCAAGTTTTGGGAATGTTCTGAAAACTTGCTTTTTCCGACGAGTGCCGAGGCGTGGAAGCACAAAAAATATTGACCACTCCCTAGCTCAGGGTATATGTAGGGGAAATCACCCATTCAGGAGATTTTTCCGTGGTAAATAAGATCCCTCCTCTCACCTGTCCGAAATGCAAAGGCACCTCTTGCTCGATCGCTAAGAGTGGGCATTCTATTCACTGTGATGACTGCCGCGAGCGCTTCGATGCTAAATCAGGGGTGTCTTACAAGACCGGCATTAATCATCTACAGGCTACACCTACTTTAAAAGATAAGTTTCCCACCCTATGACTACCACCTCCCAAGACATGGAGGCGCTGTTCTTACTGATCAAACAGCGGGCGCAAAAACACTATGCATCTAATACCCAAGGCTCCCTTCAGTTCTACCTAGAACAGGAGGCTCAACACTTTGGGTTTGAGTGCTGGGAACACGCCTTAGCCTGTTTAGCAGATGCTAAGCGCGGAGAGTGGAAAGTTACAGAGTGGCAGCCTAAGGAGCAAAACCATGACTGAAGCGGAAATCAAAGAACTCATCAAGAATAATTTGACCATCACAGCCAAAGTTGGCAACGCTTGGGTGATCCCAGGAGACAAAACATGAACCGCAAGAAAAAAGGCACGGCAGACGCCGCCCCGGCGCCGGATCGTCGATTGGGATAAAAAACTCCTAGCCACCGTAATCTCAATGGCTAGAAAAAACAGTATCAAAGATATTTGGATCTTCGACGAAGAAGCTAAAAAAGTCAATTCGACCTCACCGTCAAAACTTGAACGCTTCTATAAAGTGCTACCGCGAGACCTAGGCTTTAAAAGAGATAAAATAGCCGTCGATGATAAAGAATTCACTGGCTGGCACCGAGTAGTAGCCAACACATATTAGATTCTTTACAGGTATAGATAATTTAGTGGGGGGGAACCTATGACTTTGTATAGTGCGTATAAAAAACAATTAAGTATTAGCTCTAATATAGATCTTCAAACCATCTATGATGCCGATGTGGACAGTGGCGATGCAGTAATCACTACTAACACAACTGATGGTTCCGTGGTAATCGCTGGTTCGGCAAGTCTTAGCGTAACCGCAACAAACGGCGTCTCGATTACTAATGCCCTGACTCTTAGCAATAAGACCTCCGGCTCAGTCTTGTTTGCTGGGGCTGCCGGTCTTGTCCAACAAGACAATGCTAATCTCTTCTGGGATGACACCAACAACCTCTTGGGTATTGGTAACTCAGCCCCCGTTGCATTGTTCTCTGTGGGTAGTACCAGTCAGTTCCGAGTTGACTCCAGTGGTAACATCCTCAGGATCAACGACGTTGTAACCAGCTTCCCCGCTTCGCAGGGCGCTGCTTCGACCTTCCTCCAGAACAATGGTTCAGGGGTTTTGACTTGGGTGCCTCACCAACCAACGGCAGTTGTTACGCTTAGCGCAGCCCAGCTCGCTGCGCAAACGTCTGTAGAAATTGTACCCAGCCCTTCAGTAGGGCAATATCTACTACCAACAGAGGTGGAAGCATTGTTTACATATGGTACCGCTCTCGGAGCAGGGGATGTGACCTTAAAATATTCAAATCAAACCCTCTCGACCTTAACTAACTTATTGAGCAATACCGTAACCAAACAGGTTGCACAAAATGTGCCTAGTCTAACGCCAGAAAATAGTGCCTTATATGTAAAAGCCGCCCTAGGGTTTTTAACCGCAGCCTTCGGCGGCAACAACTCAAATTTCACTTCTATCGCTATCGATTCTGCTAACGTTCCCTACGTAGCTTTTAAGGATGGGGGTAACAACGGCAAACCGACAGTCTATAAATTCGTTTCGGGTACTTGGACACTAGTAGGCGCAGCCTTCGGCAGCAACGACTCAAGTTACACTTCTATCGCTATCGATTCTGCTGACGTTCCCTACGTAGCTTTTACTGATGGTAACAGCGGCAAACCGACAGTCTATAAATTCGTTTTGGGTACTTGGACACTAGTAGGCGCAGCCTTCGGCAACAACCCGCTCGAAGTCACTTCTATCGCTATCGATTCTGCTGACGTTCCCTACGTAGCTTTTAGTGATGGGAATAACAACAACAAACCGACAGTCTATAAATTCGTTTCGGGTACTTGGACACTAGTAGGCGCAGCCTTCGGCAGCAACGACTCAAGTTACACTTCTATCGCTATCGATTCTGCTGACGTTCCCTACGTAGCTTTTAAGGATGGGGGTAACACCAAACCGACAGTCTATAAATTCGTTTCGGGTACTTGGACACTAGTAGGCGCAGCCTTCGGCGGCATCTTCTCACAGTACACTTCTATCGCTATCGATTCTGCTAACGTTCCCTACGTAGCTTTTAAGGATGGGAATAACAACGGCAAACCGACAGTCTATAAATTAGTTTTGGGTACTTGGACACTAGTAGGCGCAGCCTTCGGCGGCAACAACTCACAGTACACTTCTATCGCTATCGATTCTGCTGACGTTCCCTACGTAGCTTTTAATGATGGGGATAACAACAACAAATCGACAGTCTATAAATTTGATGGGGTTGCTTGGAATCAAGTAGGCTTAGCCTTCGGCGGCAACAGCTCACAGTACACTTCTATCGCTATCGATTCTGCTGGCGCTCCCTACGTAGCTTTTAATGATGGGGGTAACGGCGGCAAACCGACAGTGGCAGCACTTACAGCACCCGCTGGCGCGACTGTTAAACTTAGAGTGCATTACCAAGTGCTATCTCTTCTTACCTAATGGGTCAACTACCCCGCCCTTTAGGGGCGGGGTTTGCTTTTTGAAAAA